>ULYX01005552.1_pt1 | contig 46848 bp, 58 predicted proteins | sample 1962591 | NCBI WGS metagenome assembly ULYX01 (sample SAMEA4835874, study PRJEB28245) | human gut metagenome | biome: gut microbiome; material: fecal sample | place: Denmark | collected 2008
GGGAGATGTGGTGATTCTGGTAGGCGGACGGACCGGCCGTGACGGCATGGGCGGCGCCACCGGTTCTTCCAAGGAACTGAATACGGAATCCATTGAAACCTGCGGCGCAGAAGTGCAGAAGGGCAATCCTTTGACGGAAAGAAAGATTCAGTGCCTCTTCCGCCGGGGCGAGGTGACCCGTCTCATTAAGCGGTGCAATGATTTCGGTGCCGGCGGCGTATCTGTGGCAGTGGGGGAACTCACTGACGGACTGGATATCAACCTGGACAAGGTGCCGAAGAAATATGAAGGCCTTGACGGCACGGAACTGGCTATTTCTGAATCCCAGGAACGGATGGCAGTGGTGGTGAAGAAGGAAGATGCGGACCAGTTTATCCGCTATGCAGCAGAAGAAAACCTGGAAGCCACAGTCATTGCCGATGTAACCGATACGAAACGGCTGGTGATGAAGTGGAGAGGGGTGCCTATTGTCAATATTTCCAGAGCCTTTCTGGATACCAACGGCGCCCAGCAGGTGAGAGCTGCCCATATTGCAAAACCCGATGACAAAGGGTATTTCCATCCCAAAGCCGTTCCTTCCGTAAAGGATGCCTGGATTTCCGCCATGGGGGATCTGAACAACTGTTCCCAGCAGGGACTGTCTGAACGGTTCGACTCCACTGTCGGTGCCGGCACGGTGCTCATGCCTTTTGGCGGAAAGTACCAGAAGACGCCGGCCGACGGCATGGCAGCCAAGTTCCCGGTGAGAAAGGGAGAAACCGACAGCGCAAGCTTCATGGCCCACGGGTTTGACCCGGATCTGGCCACCTGGAGTCCTTTCCACGGGGCTGTCTATGCGGTCCTTCTTTCCGTCACCCGTCTGGTGGCCATGGGGGCTGACTGGAGAAAGGCTTATCTCACACTGCAGGAATATTTCGAAAAACTGACAGATAAAACAAGCTGGGGCAAGCCGGCAGCAGCTCTTCTGGGAGCCTTCCATATGCAGGAAGCCCTGGGTCTTGGTGCTATCGGCGGCAAGGATTCCATGAGCGGTACCTTCAATGATATCCACGTACCTCCGACGCTGGTATCCTTTGCCATTGCTCCCGGCAAAGCATCGGAAGCAGTGAGCCAGGAACTGAAGAAGGAAGGGGACGTGCTGGTCCTCTTCGGTATGCCTAAGGACAAGGAAGGCATGCCGGACCTTGATGTATTCAAGAAACACGCTGACTTCCTCTATCAGGAAGTGAAGGCAGGCCATGTGGCTGCCATGAAGGCTGTGGACCATGGCGGCGTGGCTGTGACAGCAGCGAAGATGGCCTTCGGCAACGGCCTGGGCATCCGCTTTACGGAAAATCTGCCGCTTCCCAAATTCTTCGGCAACTTCTATGGTGCCATCATTGTAGAAACCACGCCGGAAGAAGCGGAGCGCTTTGCTAAAGAACCGCATACCAAGATTCTTGGTACTGTGGGCGGAAAGACCATGGAAGCCTACGGCGAAACTATTTCCCTTGCCGATCTCCTTACTGCCTATGAAAAACCGCTGGATTCCATTTTCCCAAGAAGGGCGGCAAGCATCGAAAAGCCGGCTCCTGTTCTTCCGGAAGTATCCGCCATTCCCCAGTTCTACGTGCATACCAACCTGCCCCGGCCCCGGGTCTTCATCCCCACCATGCCCGGCAACAACTGCGAAGTGGACAGTGCCAGGGCCTTTGAACGGGCCGGTGCCGTTTCCGATATTTTCATCTTTAGAAATCGGGACTCTGCAGAACTGAAGGCATCGGTAGAAGAAATGGCAGAGCGCATCAGCCATGCCCAGATCGTCATGTTCCCCGGCGGCTTCTCTGCCGGCGACGAACCGGACGGCAGCGGTAAATTCATTGCCGCCGTATTCCGCAACGATATGCTGAAAGAAGCCATGGACAAGCTCCTCCATGAAAGAGACGGTCTGGCCCTGGGCATCTGCAACGGCTTCCAGGCTCTCATCAAGCTGGGCCTTGTACCGTACGGCGAATTCAAGCCTCTCACCAGTGACGCGCCTACGCTGACCTTCAACACCATCGGCCGTCATCTGTCCCGCTTCGTTACTACCAAAGTGGTATCCACCAAGTCCCCCTGGCTTTCACTCTGCAAGCCGGGAGACCTCTACAGCATTGCCATCAGCCACGGCGAAGGCCGCTTCATCGCTTCCGATGAACAGATCAAAGCCCTTGCCGCCAATGGCCAGATTGCGACCCAGTATACCGACTTTGAAGGCCATCCCACCTATGACAGCCGCTTCAACCCCAACGGCTCCTCCTGGGCTGTGGAAGGCATCACCAGTCCCGACGGCAGAGTGCTGGGCAAGATGGGCCACACCGAACGGCGCGGCGAGAACATTGCCAAAAATATCTGCGGAAATAAATACCAGCCCCTCTTCGAGGCCGGCGTGAAATATTTCAAAGGCTGATTGACGACATGAAAAGCTGTGGCAAAGGGTCCCTTCTGCCACAGTTTTTTCATGGCTCTTTGCAGGGACAGGAAGTTTTCCTCCAGCAGCGGATAAAGAATTTGACTGTCATTTGCATTGTGATATATTGAAAGAAGAAAGGGAAAAGACAAGGAGTGGACATAGAGAAATGAGCAGAATTTTAAAATATGGAGAAAAAGCAGCCGTCACGAAAGAAGAACGGGATTTACCCTATTTCAAGTATTTCGAAAGAGACATGGCCCCGGTGCCTGCGGAAAAGCTGGCCCTTCTGGACAAAGTGCAGCACCGGGTGGTGCCTTTTGACAAAAAGAATCTGTTTCTTACCGGAGAGGACGAGGCAGAAGGCTATTGCCAGGTCGGATATGGCGTTTCCCCTGATGGCACCGGTTTTGTGGCCAACAGGACCTATATGCCCGGTGTGACAGTGGACATGATGGACTGGTGGTTTCCCTGGCACAGTGTGGGAAGCGACCTCAGATACAAAATCTGGGACCCTAAAGACCATTACTTCGCCAGAGCAGACAGGGCAGCCTATGTGCTGGACCCCCGGGTTCCCATGAAAGAAAAGACCTGGGGCGTGGACCATTACATTATGGAAGATACCGGCGCAGGCCCCGAATTTCTGCAGCTCTGCTTCAAAAGACCCTCTGACTTCGGCTATGACGAATCACTGGTGGGAAAGGGGAAATGCGCTTCCCTGGTGTGCGCCATCGGCAAAAGCCGGATAGCCGCCGCCATGACCCACAAATGGTATCCCTATAAGGAAGGCATCCTTTTCTGCTCCCGTTTCTGGATCGGCTTCGGCTGGGTGGACGGCCGCATTGTGAAAACCCTGCCGGAAGGCGCGGAAATCCCGGCAAAAGCAGCCCGCGGGCTCTATCACCACAGCATCGAAGAATTCACCAATCTGGCTGCCATACTGCCCGATGTGTATCGGGAGAACAGGGATAATTTTTAAATCCCATAGGAAAGAACGGATGGAACTGTTACAATACAGATAAGAAAGGCTTATATACCTGTTATTAAAAGGCATCGGGGAAAGGCTCTATAAAATCCGGGGCACACCGGTGAGGCCCTCATTTTTCCCATGTCATTCAAGGACGGAAAGGAGGCATACCATGGAACCGAAAAGTACGGACAGCAGCGCCATGTTTTTTATCAAGCGCTTCATTCAGCGGTTTAACGATGACAACGTAACGGCCCTGGCCGCAGAAGCTACCTATTATTTCATCCTGGGCCTCATTCCGTTCCTCATCTTTCTGGTGAACAGTATGCTCTTCTTTGCGGCGCCCCAGATCCATGTGATACTGAACCTCCTTTCCTACCTGCCTGCCGATGTGGCAGCCGCCATGGAAACGAACATCCTCCGTATCATCCAGGCTCGAAGCTCCATATGGCTCTTCATCGGTCTTGCCGGCGCCCTGTGGACCTCCTCCCAGGGCGTGGACACCCTGATCCGCTCCACAGACCTGGCGGTGTACGGCGACCGGAACAAGCAGTCCTATGTGCGGGTAAACGCTAAATCCATTATCTTTACCCTCTTCATTTCCTTCGCCATGATCCTGTCCCTGGGGCTCATCGTCTTCGGCAATGCAGTGGTCTATGCCATTGCCTACTACTTCCACGTCCCCGACATGCTGCTCCAGCTCTGGACAGTGGCCAAATTTGCCATTCCCTTCGTCATCATCGCCTTCTCCCTGGCCGCCTTCTACGAATACGCACCGGCGGGCAGACGGTCCGACTGGAACCGTGTCATTCCTACCGCTTTCCTGGTCACCCTCATCTGGATCGGCCTCACCGCCGCCTACGGCTACTATATCCTCCACGTATCCTCCATGGGCCTGACCTACGGCTCCCTCATCGGCCTGGTGGTCCTCTTCATCTGGTTCCACCTGGCCGCCATGGTCATTATTGCCGGCGGCGAACTCATAGAAACCTGGGGAGAAACAGTGGAAAGAGAGCGCTCTGATAGGCTTGAGGGGTAACGGCCCGCTGGGCCGAAGATTCTTAAGGGGCTTAAGTTTGACGCGCCTCTGGCGCGAGGGTTGTTGTAGGGCGCCTCTACATTATAGAAGGCGCCCTCTTATGATAAAACCTTTACAACCGCCCTGCGGGCGAGGAAAATGCACCCCTTTTGGTGGCTGGTGCCACCACCTTCCCCCCGGCGGGGGGACTTTATTCTTCGCTATGCGTTGAGTGAAGGAATTGCTTTGCGGAGCTTTATTGTCCACTGTGCACATCCTGCATAGGATGTGCAAGTCGGGCGAAGTAAGGCGCCTAGCCTGCCCATATAAAATATTTCCATACCATGTATAGCAGAAAACGCAGTATCTATCGCAATTTTGCCAGCAAGTGGTAGCAGAATAATTATGGTAAATATAGCAACGCGGTAGCAACGTCAGGCAAAAAAAGAGTCCAACTTTCGTCCCAAGTCATTGTTTTTGTCTTTAATCCAATGAGCGTAGACGGAAAGCGTGACAGAGCTATTGGCATGCCCCAGCCTTGCAGAGACTTGTGTTATTGGCACATTGTGAGCTAGCAGAAGGGAAGCATGAGTATGGCGCAGACAATAGAATGTTCTGTATTTGATGCCTGCCTTTGCCAGTTCGCGATGCCATATTTTATTGACACTGTTCATTCCATATGGCTTGCCCCTGCGATTCTTGAATATGAGTCCTTCACAGTAGTGCCTTTTTTTGTACTCGCTGAGATAGTTTGCAAGCCTTTCGCCAATAGATATAGTCCTATTTGAGTGAGATGTTTTAGGGGTTGTTTGAATCACACCGCCATAAACATTCTTGTTGACTGAAATAGTATTCTTTAATAGGTCAATATCATTCCACGATAGGGCTAGAATCTCTCCAGGGCGCATGCCTGTATATTTTCCTATCATAAAAATAGGAAAGATACTAGACCCCTTTAAGGCCGTTTCTAGCGATTTCAGTTCTTCTGTTGAAAATACTTCCACTTTCTTCTTCTGTGTATGTTCCAGTTCAACTGTTTTCATAAAGTTTCGTGGTGCCATACCAAGGGAGACGGCTTTTTCTACTGCCATATTCACGAACATTCTTATTGTTTTCTTATACTCAATGCTACAGTCAAGAGAGTTGAAGAAGTGCTGCACATTAATTCCACTTTCTTTCTGCAATGAAAGTGTGGAAATGGGGGCCAGCTTCTTTAGGATTGACAGGTAGAGTGAATAGGTAGAATTTTTTACTTTATCTTTCTTATAGGTAAGCACGAACGTGAGTAACCATTGCCCTATTGTTATGTCCTTCTGTGGAATGTAAGTGCCATTTCTCATAGAGCTGTTCAAATCTTCTAAATAGTTTTCGGCCTCCGGCTTCGTTTTAAATCGCTTCACCTTTCGAGTGCCATCGTGCAAAGAGACGGCGACGCACCAGCGGTCACGGCTTTTCTCATAGTATACGCTTCCTCGTCCGTTTTCCCGTTTCATAGCGCACCTCACAATTTGTGCCGTGTTTCCACTGCACGGGCAACGACACGGACCGGGAGGGAGTTCACTTCTTCGGCAGTGTAGAAATGCGGAGGGTAAACGTCTACATTGAATCCAATAAGTGTTACGCCCTTATCCGTTCTTTTGAATTGTTTCAGCGTGGCTTCGTCACCATTTACAAGAACTACTGCAATCTGCCCATTCTCAACAGTAGACTGTACACGACAGATTACCACGTCACCGTCCTTGATTTCCGGTTCCATACTATGGCCCCTTACCCGGAGAGCAAAGAATGTCCCTTGCATGCTTCCGTCTATTTCTTCCCAGCCGTCAATATCCGTAATAGAGTTGAGTGGAATCCCGGCCTGAATAGAAGTGTAGACTGGAATCCTGTTTGGAGTTGGCCTATCAATTCCGCGTAGCTGGTCAATAGTGACGTTGTAATGGTTCGCTATCTTTTCTTCAATTTCATTACTCATCTCAGATAAACCGGTTTCATATTTCGACACCATCTGCGGAGTAATTTTCAAAAATGTGGCAAGGTCTTTCTGCGTTTCACCATGCTTCTTTCTGATTTCTTTTAGTCTATAAGCCATTGCTCTTCACCTCCTTATCAACCACAGGTTTATTTTTCAACTACATTCTACTGGAAATCAGAAATGAAATCAATCAATTATTTATTATTCAACCAATAAGAGACTGTTACTTTATATTAGCAACTAAGGGTTGCAGTCAGGACAAGATAAAAGGGCCCGTACAGGCCCTTTTATCAGTCCGTTCTCTAGTTGTTTGAGTTGAGTTGAGTTGTCTGAAAAGACAGGAAAAGAAGGACATATATATTATACCAATAAAAAAGCACCCCTGCCATATTGACAGGGGTGAAAACTTAAAATTATTTTGTTACTACAGCGGCAAATAACCCGGCAGAAATTACTTCCCAAAGGTCGCGCTGGCGTTCCTTAATTTGAATCTTATGTTCCGCCTCTTTCTCGTACGCGTCTAAGAATTTCTGTGTTTTCTCTAGCGAGTTCTTCATCGCTTTGTTCTCGGCTTCTGATTTCTGAATTTTCTCGCCGGCTTTCTTCAACTGCGTCTCTTGCTCCTGCAAGGTTTTCTGATTGTTCCTGCTGTTCTCTTCCTGCTTCGTTGAGTTCTGTTCTAATTGGTTCAGCTCGCTTTCGGAGATTTGATACATCTTCTCTGCCTGCGCAGAAAAACCAAACGCCGGCAGCGAGCAGAGCAATACAAGCAAGGGCAATGATAACATAAATTTTCTGATTTTTGTTTGGCACATTCGTTACCTCCTACATGGTTACATTGAAATCAAAGAGAGCGTCGCCGATTTCACCACGGCTGGTGTACTGCCAAATATCACATGACAGGTCGCACACATCGTTGTATTCTGCCAGCCAAAGAGGACACTGCCCGAGCTGGTCTACGTAGATTACGTTAAGCATCCAGTCAAGGTTGGCGTAAAGGCCGGTGTTGTTAAACCCGTTCTTCCACAACTTATTGATAAATACAGAGCAGATATTGGTGATTTCCTGGCTGTCGGTAAGGCCATTATTGGTTTTGTATTCATTACCCTCCATGTCGAACCAAACGCCCATAGGAAGCTTGTCTGCCGTAAGGCCACAGTCATTCAAAATATCAATAACAAACTGTGCTTCATAATCGGCGTCTGTTTTACTCAAAGCATAGGAATAATAGTAAACGCCGATTTTAAGCCCGGCCGCAATGGCCGCATTCACATTTTCATAGAACTTGGAATCCAAATGGCCGTGACCATATCCGAGACGGATAATGGCAAACTCCATTCCGGCCGCGGCCACGGCGTCCCAATTTACTTTCTCATTGTTTTCTGATACATCAATACCTTTCATTACATTCTCCTTTCCGGCGGCCGTGGAGGTGAATCTTTCTTCGCTTCCCGTTCCGCCACATCGGGCCTTCCGTCGTGGTTCTTATCAATGCAGAGAACAATGATAAATCCCACGGCAAGAATCATGGCCTGGTCTTTGTACTCTTTGAAAATTTGTAAAAGCTGCGGAATGTCCGGCTTTCCATTCGTATACCAATTAAAAAGCCACGCCGCAATCAGCAGTGCGACCATAAGAATGAGCCCGGCGCTGTAGGCATATACTATTTTCATAGACGTTCGGGCGTGGCGGTTCATGGCCTTCTTTAGCTTCTGAATCATGGTACTTTGGGAATGCGGTGAATATCCGCAATCATATTCGTTCCTTGCCCGTTACCGCGGAGGGCATGGTAAGAATCATAGACTTCCTGCGCCATGGCTTCATCGGCATATGAAATACAGTTATTCTTTGTGGCCCTTTCATGAATCCGCCGCAATTCCGCTTTCAGAAGCGTTCTCATTCCCCTTTCCACATTGTGCTGGTGGCTGATAAGGCTACGGCTTTTACTCACAAAATAACCAACCAAAAAGGCGGCCAGTGTATAGGCCGCCTGCTCTAAGAACACGATTATAATGTCGTCCATTTACTACTCCTTATTTAATTCATATTATACCGGAGGCTGTGGTGCTTCGGAAATCGGCTTGATGTGGTCTTTGTCAAAGGCCGCGTTCCATTTACTATCAGCAAGATATTTACTAATCATATCGTCAGGAACATAGAGTATGCAGTCGGAGGGTTTCTGATTGCAAATTGACCCACCAATAGAGGGAACTACAGTCGAGCGGATAATTAGCGTCTTAATGGCTGGACAGTTCCAAATGTAGTTGTCTTTTACAGATTCAAGGGCTCCTAAATCAACATAGATGAGATTAGACATTCTAACGCAGAAATCACCAGTAACCTTTTTTAACTTTGGAAGAATAAGCGTTTTGATTGCGTTTCTAACGAAGGCAAGTCCATTAACGGTTTCAAGCACCGGCGCATCTATGTTTTCTATATTGTAAGTATCTCTAACCAAATCACCGCAGGTCTTGAGGTTGGGTAAGGAAACAGTGTTGATTTTTACATCACTATTTCCTCCTCCAAGAACGGCTCCTACGACATTTTCCAGTAATGGAACATCAATTTTCGTAAGGCTTGGCATCGCTCCATAAAACAAATTGCCGCCAATGGATTTTAGCCTAGGGGCAATAAATTCTTTCAACGCCTTGTTATTCTCACAACAGTTACGACCGATTGATTCAAGTTGGGGGATTTCAATGTTTTCTAAATAAGGGTCATTATTACAGAAATGCCCGCCGACGCTTTTAAGCGATGGCAATGAAATTTCTTTTAGCAGACTGTTTTCCACTTGATTAAGAATAAAGCTCCCACCAACCTTCTCTAGCTTTGGCAAGTTTACGCTTTTTAATTTTCTTTGATGCTGATGCCCGCCGTAATACGCATTAAATAAACTGCCCCCTATTGTTTTTAGGCTGGGGAGGTCGAGTGATTCAATTTGAGTATTTTGATGAACCAAGTCGCCGGTTACGGTTTCAAGCAATGGAGCGTCAATGCTTACAAGATTAAAGTCAACGTCACTACCATCAATAAAATACCCGTTTACCTCTTCCAGTGCCGGGAAGCTTACTGATGTTATACCACAAATATTCCACATTAAATTACCTGTAGTTTTTAATTTAGGGGCATTTATTTCTTGCAGCGTATAATTTGCGTCTTGGGATACAGCAAATTCTTTACCAACAGTCGTCAGTTCGGGGAATGAAACTGTCTTTATAGAGTTACATTTATACAAACAGTTGCCGGAAACGCTGGCAAGAGCCGGTACGTTTACAGTTTCAATAGCAGAATCGTTTACAAGAAAATCCCCATTAGCCGTTTGGAGTTTGGGAAGAGAAATTGCGGTGATAGCAGAGCACCCGGTGAAGAACTTACCGCTTGCGGTAACAAATTCAGGAAGCTCAATTTTTTGCAATGTCGAATCGTTTACAAGAAAATCCCCATTAGCCGTTTGGAGTTTGGGAAGAGAAATTGCGGTAAAATTTGGAGAATTTTGACCAATCAAAAATGTGCCTAGAGCTAATTTGGCTTCAGGTAATATTACGGACCGCAGGTTGGGGCTTGGGGTGTTGTAGTGATAGGTAGAATCAAGAAAATACTTTGGTATTTCAACAAGCTTGTCAAATTCAATTTCTTCTATAATCGGAGCTCTTTGCAGAAGTTCTCCTCCGCATTTCTCAAGCATTGGGAGTTTTACAACTTTTAGCTTCGGGCAATAGCAGAGAAGGTCGGTTAAACATTCAGTAAGTTTTGGAAGAGAAATATCTTCAAGATACGGAAATTTTGAAAATCTCATCACGACCTCTAAATTAGGAAGGCCAAGTCTTGTGGCGCCGCAGTTTTCGAGCAGATTACAGTAGGCCATTTTAAGCTGTGTAAAATTCACATCGGTAAGTTGGAAGGGCTTGCCATCATAGGGATGAATGATTGAGCAAAATGATATTTCTCTGTGGTAGCCTTGTGCATAATATTCAGTATTGATAAACTCAAGATTTTCAAAATTCACGGATTTCAGTGATGGCATATCTATACCAAGGTCGGCTTTGCGTTCAAAATGAGTGAGATTGGGCATTTTGATATATTCCAATTTAAAGCCTTTGTCGCCCGTAATGTCATCACCTTGAAAGTTGTTATTAAGCGAATCGGATTTCCATGTTAGGGTAATATCATTTTCAAAACCTTTTGTGTTGGCTCCAATTCCAAAACCGCCGGTTTTATCTATAAGGTTAGCGTCAGCACCGATAACGCGAATAGGAATATCCACATTACCAAGGTCTACTTTTCCCTCAAAAGTGAGTACGTCTTTCTTTGTCGTCTCGTCACGTTTCCAATACATTTGGGTGTAGTAATTGTCATAATCTTTGCTGTTACAATAAACGAGCAACACCCCGTCTTTCACCATATCAGCAATGGGCGTGGCCGGTTCCGCCATGAGCACAATGTCATGGTTTGTAGAATCAATGGTTTTATGAATGGTGCCCGGCGTGAATCCTTCATTAGCCACAATACGAGAATTAATAAAAAGTCTTGACGCCCATTTGTCTACGCCTTTCATAACAGCTTCACCGCTGGCGGAATAAGAAATTGTCTGATGTTCAGACTGGTTCACATGAATGTTCCAGTAGTCCGGTGAGAGAATGTAGAATGTTCCTGTAGTGTCATAGAAGTATGGGGTCATGGAACGAATAGCTGCGGCCATTTCTGTAGGCTTATACAGGTTCTGCTCCTTCATCTTACTTCTAATGGCCTTTGCAATATCTTCCATTACGTAGACCGGGACTAATCCTTTGCCGTCAAACATGCTGTGCCTCCTTAAAATTCGGTGTCTGTCAGGTCAATAATGGAATTAACCTGCTTATTGAAATAATCCTTGGTGATGAACTGCGAAATGTCGTAGTTATCAAGCCGGTTTTCCCTCCAGCCCAGCACCTTTCCTTCATCAGGCGGTGGGAGCTGGAAGCCCGATGTGTTTTCCATGCCAACATGAACTCCACGTCCGGCAAGGTCATTTACCTGCTGGATTTCCATGCAGAGGGTATCAAGTGCATTCTCAATATCCTCAAGGGAAAGGGCATTCTCACGGGCGAATTTATAGAGCTGCACCACCGGCAGATTACGGGTAATAATAATCAATGTGTCTGTTCCTGCGGCAGTGGAACTGTCGGCAGGGTAGGTAATAGTGCCGCCCTGCGTCGGGTATTCACCGCTCATGGGAACGATGGTGAAATTGTGGGTTTCCGTCATGGTGTCATCTTTGAAGGTGTACACATGAACATCACTGGAAGAATCCACTTTAAAAGGGAAGGTGAAAGCTTTTGTGCTTCCATCTCCCCTGTATCTCACGCGGATAGTCTCAATAGAAATCATAATCCAAATACCCCCTTATTCTTTGACTTTTTCTTATTCTTATAACGATGGAAGAAGTCCTCAAAAGTCCACTCCTGGAATGTATTGTTATCATAATCAACGGCATTCCAAAAGAGGTTGTTAACAACTCTTGGGAATCCTGTCACGTCAGAGCCAAAACGAGCCACGGACTCCATGGCGTGCTGGCCGGACTTGTTTCTCTGCGAAGAGGAAGAAGGTGTGGCGGCAAGGCTGGCTACGCTTTTTGCGGCGGCATATGCGTCCGCAAACATGGAGAACTGAATCGGCGGCCTGTAACCTATCGTATTCAATCCAAACATTGCATTCACCGCCGGCGCTACGTCTTTCAGTACCGGGAAGAGAGAGAATGGATATTGTACGGCTTCTGAAATAATGCTGCCTAATGGGTTATCTTCGTCCGGCGCCTTGCCCATCAGAAGATTTGACGCGAGCTGGAACACCAGCACACGGGACGCCACGAACGCAAGGAATCTAGGCTTATTCTTCAAGTCGTGGATTGAAAGGAGCTTACCTGCTTTCTGCTTTTCTGCAAACCAGCGGTTGGCTTCCGTGTTGAAGAATCCCATGAATGTATTGAAGAAGCCGTAAACCTCATTCGGCTTGCCACGCATGAAGGCGGAAATGTCCTGCCGACGTGGAGAGCCGTTCACTCTTCGGATAAGCATGTCGGCCGCAAAAGAGGCTTCCTTTTCCGCTTCTATTTCACTCATTCCTTTAGCAAGATTGATACGAAGGAATTTCTCATGAGCACCAATCCACATGGGAACGGAGGTGAGGGAATCGGTATACCACATCAGGTAGCCGGAGAACTGCGCCACTTCATTCTGTACAGTTTTTAAAGCTGCGGTTAATGGGCTGTTCCCAGTCATGCCACGGCCAAAGGTAACATCTTGGAAATTACGAAGGGTAGCATCGGGCCGGTTCACAAGGTCCCTCATCATTGGCGAAAGGCTGGCGGCAATGTTCGTATGGTTGAGTTCAAATTTGTCGGCCATAGAAGAAGGCATAAACTTTGAGCCAAGGTGCATGACTTCATAGAAAATAGATTTCGGCCAGTAGTAGAACAGGCCATATTTAATAAGTGACCGCACACAATCCATGCCGCCCCAGTTCTTAATGGCTCCCGGATAAAGAATACTATTAGCAAGGTTCTGCACAATAACGCCAAGGTTCATGGCAATAGAGGCAGAAGCCATGTTTCTCTTTAACCATGTAGCAAAGCTGTTAATTGCGGCGGCGCCTAATGACCTGTAGTCTGAACCGGCCACGGCGTCCATGTATTTGTGGAACTCAATCCTGTAGCTGTTACCGCCACGGGCAAACAGAGCGTTTTGGAAGGCCCCGTCATTCCAAATGCGGTAAGCGTCGGCCACCCAATCACGGAAGTAATAATCATGAATAGCGTCTGTAATGTATCTTGTGAGCACGGTGGGGTCCAAGGAAACGGAGTATTCCGCAGAAGTTACCTGTTTCAGGAATCCCTGGACTGTGGTGGCATGGGAGAATGAATCGGTACGCAGCATTTCCTGTACGCCGCCGTTCTCAATCATGGCTTGATTCTTTGCAAAGTCAAGTGGGTGACGGGAGAGCGGATAATAGCCGCCGGAGAGATTCATAGTTGTTCCATCACGCAGGGTGATTTCAATAGGAGATTTCAGCTTCGCTTTGGGCAGCTTCCCGGTACGCTGGAACTCTTTCTCTTTCAGTTTCGGCCACATACTGTCAAGCATATTCCATGTGTTCTGCACCACGTCCACATCACGCTTATCCAAGTGTTCACCTATAAAGGCAAGCACATTGTCATAGGTCCAGTTATTTTCAAGGTGGGCGGCTTTGATTTCATCAATAAATTCAATGGGAATGGTGCCTTCCACCTTTCGATTATTGATAATTCCACCGAAAAGCTTCGCCCGGTTCTCTTCACTGCCCATGTTCATGAGTAGTGTAAGCATTTGAGATTTCGTCATGTGACAGCCTAATGTTTCAGAAGAATAAAGTTTGTGGCCCATTCTCCATTTCTCCATGGGGCTGTATACTTTCCAAAGGTCCTGATAGCCGGGAACATGAACCTTCTTCCCGTCCTTCTCAATGTCGTAGCCATTAAGAAAACGATTCAGGGCGTTGGACTCTTTGTCAGCGAGGAAATGAACTTCCTTTATCCAAAAATGAAACATGCGGCTGCTTTCATCACAGAGTTTACAAATGATGGTGTCCATGGTCTTTTGGTCGTCGATGTACTGGTTTGATTCGAGCTTCCCCTTGTCCATGTCGTTGGCTTCTTTGGAAAGGTGATGGGTGGCCGGCCGCTTGTTCATCTCATCAATCTGTGCCATGCGTTCATCTTCGATGAGCTTTTTATTACCTTCGGTGTACATGGTCCGGGCGTTCTTTCCGGCACGCTGGATTGATTTAATGGTACTGAAAACTTCATCAGCTTCATGGGGCGTGAGGTCATTCCAGCTCTTGCCCATGCAAGCTTTGAACTCATCAGAAATAACAAGGTCGGCGCCGTCACCGTTCACACCTTCAAGCCATTTATCAAAGGGCTTGGCGTGTTCCGGGTTTTCTTTCTCCATCTTTGCAATGAATCTACTTGTAGAAGAGGTGGGCTTGCTGTCGAATCCAAAGGCGGAAATCAGCTTTGATACCTGATACTTGGTTTCCATGTCGCCGCTGGCGGAAAGCTTGGAATGGGCCATCTTGATAATCTGCCGTTCAAGAGATTTCTTGTGGTCGAAAATCTTGAGGGCGTGCTGTTCCATGAGCTTTGCCATGGCTTCCCGGCGCTTCCACTTGAGGGCCGTTTGGATTTCTTTATACTTTACCTTGAATGCGGCGGCAGCTTCATTGCCACGGCCTTTTAATGTATCAAGCACATGGCCGGTGGGGTCAATATCCACCTGTTTACGCCAGTTGATAAAGCCGTGTCCTTCTTTATCTCCATAGGTGGTGGAGCGCATAGCCCGTCTGTAGTGACGTTCTGCAATGCGATGGCACCGTTCGGCGTCCCTTCTGAATCTGCGGTAGTCAGAAGAAGAGGACATACGGAGATTATTCATAAAGAAAGCAATGCGAAGCTTCGCCGGCTTCAAGTCGTCCTTTTTCATATGGAAATTACGGGCGCTCTGTAAAAGTTTAGAGTCCTTTGTTTCCTTGATAAGGTCTGAAATAATGCTGTCGAGTTCACGCACCGTGCTTTGGAGCTCGCCTTTAATCCAAGTCTGCGTCATTTTGAGAGTATAAATCTGATTATTCTTCTCGGTGAGTTTGGCTTCGTATTTGTCGGTGAGCTTTTTAGTCACGTTGGCTTTGGTCTCTTTGACTTTACCTTTCAGGGCGGCATTAGATTTTTCGAGCTTGGCTTTGTCCTTCATGAGCCCTTCAATCATCTTTTGCCCGAATTTAATCTCCTTTTTAGTATCGGACAGCTTCACCCTTAAAGCAGAAATTTTCTTTTCATGCTCTATAGACAGGCGGAGCCCGGCCTTTGAAAACAGCGGTTCCACCACACCAAGAATTTTACGCGCGGATTCAGTGGTAGCGTCAACGGCTTTCAGGGCCTTTAACCTTTCATCAAGGCGTTCTGCTTCCGTTTTTGGCTTTTTGGACTTCTTGGATTTCAGGGCAGAGATTCCTTTTTCTACTTCACCGGCGGCTTTGTGCCCAAAGAGTTGAAGGTCAAAGAGAAGGCCGGTGTGCTCATCTCCTGCTTCCTTTGCCTTTCGGGAAAGTTTTTCTGCCCTGGCAATGGCACGATTCCTTTTGCGGGTGCGCCCATTGATTTTGGTCTGCGCATCGTATACGCCGAGGGATTTGTCCTCTTTTACAATGTCGTCAACCTTTTTAGAAAGTTTTTCTGCCTTGGCAATGGCGCGATTCCTTTTATGTTCGGGTACTTTGGGCAGCTTGTCGGGAGCCGGGATTTTATCTTTATCGACGAGGTACATAGGGTTGTCCGTCATTCCATGGGCGGCCGGTTCCTTTACAGGTTCCTTGGTCGGTTCCTTATCGGCGGCTGGTTCCTTGGATTCTTCAACATTTTCGCGTACATCGTCTTCCATATCGGCGGCTTCTTCCATGATTTGATTAATAGCTTCATCACCGGAAGTATCGCGGATATGCTTTGATTCCTCATCGTAGCCGTATTCTTTGTCAAGGTTGTCCCTATACTCATCAACGCGGCGCTTGATTTCATCATCAACGGACGGGTGCTTTTCCATGTCCTGTACCATGTCGTCTGCGGTAGCGTATCCACGTTCGCGGGCAAAATCGTTCAGCTTCTCTTCTGCTTCCGGGGAAAGTTTGTCATTCTTATAGTCCTCAATAATCTTGTCGGCGGTCATGGATTCGCCAAATCTTCCACTCATGCCATCATTTTGAAGTTCATTCCTGGTAGTAAACACCTTTTCTTTGGGAACAGATTCTTTAAGGTCAGATTCATAACTGCCAACTTCGATGTCACGGGACTTAACATATTCTTCTTTGGTAAGGTCCGGGCCGTTGTCGTAAACCACGGGTTCCGCATTATCTTCAATGGGTTCTCCGTGCTCCTGCCGGTCCACCACTTCACGAGCAGAAGGCTTCCCTTCTACTCTCATTTCAGGATAAAGGGCATTGGCCGCAGATTCCGGCAGGGTTGCAAACTGGCCTGACGTGACTTTCACCGTGCCGCCGTGTTCGGCTTCCGCCTGTAAATCTTCGGGAGTAACGCCGAGGGTGGAAAGGGTAGCTTCTCTATCTGCGTCATTTAGGTCGGATACTTTGGCGTTGAGTGTGCCGGCGTCAACCTCTGAATCAATAGGGGCCGCTTTATCCACAAAACCTTCAATAGATTTCCTTGCCACATCTCCGCGCTTGATGGTGTGAGAAGATTCAACAGCGCCTCTAATTTTGCCCAGCGCTGCCCAGCCAAAACCGGGAACTGAAATCAGCGCACCAATTTCAGCCATGCTGATTGCACTATTCTTGACAGTCTCCTTTTCTTCTTCGTTCATGTTTTCGAGAAGGGCCTTCTGTTCAGCTACGCGAGTTGCCGCTACATCAGCCGCGCCGGCGGCGGCACCTAAAATGCCCTGTTCTGCGGTATTTTTCAAAAGGGTAGAAAGGATACCTGATTTGTCTGCCTTGAAGATTACCTTGAGTGAGCTTCCTAACTTATTAAGGATTGGCAGGGCGATGGCCGTATTGAGGGCTTGAGAAACGTTTGCGCCCCTGGCGGCGTTTTCCTTGCTGACGCCCTTGAGATATTCATTTCTGTATTTTTCACCGGCGGCTTGCTGACCGGCATCAAGGGCCATTCCAATCTGTGAGCCCCAAATAGCACCGGCGGCAGTGCCAATACCGGGAAGGGCGGAGCCTGCGGCGGCACCGCCTAATGCTCCGGCAATGCCTCCGGCCTTCGCATTCTGATACAGGTCTCCTGCAAAGCTGGCAATGCCAAAGGCAGAGAGAAGATTCTGCGGCATTCCTTCTTTCAGGTAGTTGATTTTAGCAATGAGATGTTTTCTTTCGTCCTGCGTGGTGGCGTCGAGTTCATCAAGGGCCTGTCCATTGGCCTTGGCTTTATAGTCAATGTCATTCAGTTTGTGGGAGGCTTCCGCCAGTTCCAGGGCGTTATGAATCTCATGTCCGCTGTCCTCAATCCATTTCAGGGTAGCCACATCATCATGGGACCGTGCAAGGTTATCATCATCGGACAGATAAAGGGTAGTGAGAGGATTATCCTTTACGACTTCACTCATGTCTGCTTTTGGCCTGACAGACTGAATGGCCGCTTCCTGCGTCTCTTCATCAACATTACGGAGAATAGAAGGGGAAACGCCCATCGTATCGGCGGCCTGTTCAAGCTCTGCGTTCTTATCCGCATTCGTTTGGGACGCAAGATTATAGGCCGGTTGTACATAAAGGGCGGCTTGCTTATAAGCTTCTTTGGCCCGTTCCTGCTCTTCGGCGCTAAATTCATCAAGGAAGTTCTTTACATTGGCTCCAAGGTTAGAGAAGAAACTATCTCCTTCACTTCTGTTTTGGGTGGTCTCCGACTTGCCGCCATCTTCGTAAAGCTGTTTACCGTCGTACATCTTACCTGTATTGGAATCAAGATAGTTTGTGCTCTTGTCATTGGCAACCACCGTAAGGGTGGGGTCTCTTTTAAGGCTCCAAGTGCCATCACCATTAGGAATAATTTCATTACCATATTCATCTCTTATCACTTTAGCCATTATTCGTCACCTTCTGTCGCGCGTAGCGGTAAATCAGCTCTGACCTGCGGAGTTCCACCAAAAGTAAAACCAAACAGGCTCTTTTGATTTTCTGAATAGCCTGTTTCTTTTAACTGCTCTTTATGGGTTATTGCGATGATTTCATCGGGGGTTAGCTGCCTTTTGGCCGCCAATGTGGCTTGGTCCAGGGCATAGCCAGCCCTCATCTCTTCAGCGGCAGCTTCTACGGGACTTGCGCCGCGCTTATTTGCACTATCTTTGACCGAAGTTTTAACCATTGCTTCGGCGCCGTAGACTCTTCTCCAATCAATACTGGGGTCGGACTTCACCTGCTGCGCCGCACTACTCATTTGAATAAGCCTGTTTCTGTCAGCGACATTACTTACTCCGGCCGCTTGAAGTCCTGCGTCGTCCGGGATAGCCGTACCATTTACCAAGTAATCATTAATTACCTGATTCATGGCGTCTCTTGACTGCTTATCTGCAATAGAATCCCTCATACCAAGAGTGCTGTAGCCGGAATTTAAAAGATTCATTTTGGTGGCCGGGTCTAACGAGTAGCCAAGAGATGCCTCCGTGTTACTAATCGCGGCGTCAATATCAGAAGCGGAATGGATATTTGCTGCATTTGCAGCCCATACTTCACTGATGTCCTTTTTCCTTTGTTCCATCTTTATGTTGTCGTCCAAGATAGCCTGCTTTTCTGTTATATCAAACACGGAATCGGGAATGACCGGGTTATAGGTGCCGGAGCTTTCACCGCCCAAATCATTGAATTTCGCGTTTACTTCATTTATGTATTGCCTGATTGAAGGATAGGTGTTGCCGTTAAGGACTTGTGGTGAATCCCATGAACGGCCCCACACATCAACAGAAGAACCATCGCGATACAAGTTGGCATTTCCTTCGCCTGCGTACCAGGCAACAGCCACAAGGCCGGCGTCCTTATAGGTGTCGTACAGATGTGCTGCATAAGATTCCGCTACCTGCTCCTGTTGTTCAGGGGTTGCGCTCTGCCAGTCAACGGGATTCCCGTCTGAATCGACCACCCCGGCCCGCTTTGCCTCTCTGTCCCAAGTTGCCTTTCGGAATTGATATTTTCCATAGGCTTCACCATCAGAATTATAGGCAGTGTATGAATTTGGTGATTCCTGCATTCCAATGGCTTTCAGAACCCTGGCCCCTATGTTTCCGCTTTCACCATCTTCAATTTTATAGGAGGTGAGTACACCGCGGTATTTGTCCATTTCTGCCTTATACTTCGGCACATTAAGGGAACCATCAGGATTATGGAAGGCCGGGTCAGCAATGATTTGGTCAGAGATTTGCTTCACACGATTCATGCCAATGGCCGGAGCTACGGTCTGCTGTAAGGATTCACGGGTTTCAGGAGAAAGGGAATTGGCGAAATAGTTTGTGATATTCATTGCGAGCTCCGGGTTGTCTTTTGAAATCTTATTCACCGTAGTGGAAACAATATCATCGACAATCTTTGTGTTGGAGGCGTCCTTTTCAGGAAGGGTTTTGCCTTCAAAGGCAGCGGTTTCCCTGTTCTGTTTCTGCGCTTGATGGATATGAAATACGCCAAGGTTAAAATTGCCGTTGGATAGTGCCGCCACCGCCGAATTAGCAGAGGTCTGCATAATGGCCGCCCGGCTGTTGAGAAAGGCTGTGTCGGTCTCTTTGGTCTGATGGTCAAGTACTCCGGCGTAATACTGTGGAAAGGTTTCATTACAGAAGGTAGTGAGCTTTCCTTTCACTACGTCATTGGTGGCATTGGCAATGAGACTGTTTTGAAGGTCACGGGTGAAGTCGCCCCAATCTTCGGTGACTGATTTCTGCATAGGCTTATCTTTTGTGGCGTCAAAGTGCAGGGCGTTTTCTCCCTTGCGGTCAAGGAGTTCATTGTATTTGTCGCGAATAGCCATGGTAGCCTGATTCACGGCGTCGTTGTATTCCATGTTGTTTTGATACGCCTGCTGTTTGATAGCGAGAATATTCGCTGTATCAGCAATAGCACCGAGGGTTTTAGCGTTGGCCTGTGAAGCATAATCGGTGGAAAGGTCAGGACTGGCACGCCAAGAGCTCCCCTCCGCAATGGGGGCATTCAGTGTGATTTGGTCGTCTGAATAATTAGGAATCCTTGCCATGTTATCCTCCAAGTCCGAAATAAATTCGTGCTACTGAAAGGGCCGTGTTAAGCAGTCCATTGAAACGATTCTGCCTATCCATCTTCCTATAGGTGGCCGCCTGCGCGTCGTACTGGTTAGCTTCGTTGCCAAGTGCCCACTGTTTAAGCATGGCATTCTGCGTCATAACCTGCGCATTTCTCTCTGTCCGTTCGGCCATGCCTGCCTGCACATCGGTGGCAGAGCCTGAATCGGCGGTAACACCCATTGTGCCGTAACCGGCCGTAGCACTCGAAATTGCACGCTCGCCGCGTTCACGAATCGCATTTGCTTCATTGGCTCCGGCAATGCCGGTCTGCCCGATTTGGCTTCTTGCAAGGGCCGCATTTCTTGACGCAACGGCGGCCATGTTTCGATAGGTCCTATCGTGAATTTGGTTCAGGCCGCTAAGAATAGCAGCACCATACGCAATATTTTTGAAGGTCTGCGGATATACGCCGTAGTCCTTTGGCTTATCAATAGAAATAGCACCATGCCCGTACTGAAACACATTGGTGTTTTGGTCCTGCGGAATCGTGAAAGGTGATTTGCTAAAGGCGCTCCTGTCAAACAGGTTCCTATTAAAATTCACAGTCCGAGTGCCCCAGTTAATGTTACTGTCCGGGTCGTTCAAAATATTGTAGTTTCCATTATTTAACAGCCATCTGTTCCACACGGAATCCATAAGCTCATCTCCCAACTTATCCATTTATGACCACAAAGATAATAGGGCTTGCCGATTTTAGCTCCAAGGAACCTGGCAAGCCGCAGCTCAAATTTTGTTTCCAAATTTTCATCATCGCACATGACTACAGAATGAATCCTGCCGTATCGCCACAGAAGGGAATCCCTAACATTTTTCAGTTCCTTATAAAAGGACAGGGGCATGTTGTCCACCGGCCCAAAGAACATGAAGAAATTTCCTTTGCCGTAAATTCCGAGTATGACTTTATCTTCATACACAAAACACACATCAGAACGCCGGATAGCTTCATAAAGGGCCTCTCTTGGTGTGCAGCCGTCCGGCGTACATGCGTGGATTTCATTGAGTGATTTATCGGAAAGCTTCATTAATGAGTCAGATAATTTAGCGAATCTCATCCCATAGCCACCTCTGCGCTGATTTTTAATACAGTCATTGGATATGGCCTGTCCTGCTTAATCGTGATATAAGCGTCTGAACGGTAGTCAGAGGCAGGCTCTATCTTGTAGTCGCCAGATAATTCATCGGGAACCTTCCCGATAATCGGCGGCGGTGCCATTTTAATAGGCATCATTCTATCGAAGTTCCCAATGCCGATAAGCCCACCGAAGGTGTCTTTGAGCTTTACAGTCAGTTTGGAAAGCTTCTTATTTCTTCCATAAGACGTGCCGTCCTGCCGGGGGACCTGAATATCAAGCGTCTCAAATCTTGACGTATAGGGAAGCCCTACAATCACCTTTTTCATTGGATAAGGCAGCTTGACTGTGCCGCCGGAAACCTTTGCTTCGCCGGCGTATGAGCCATCGCCTACAATAGAAACCGTCTTTCCTTCAAGGTAATCAAGAGCCTTTACCTCTTTTACATCAGAGTCGAATGTTCCCTTTGACGCAGAGTCAAGGTAGCACTTTTCATCTCTATGGGAAAGCATTTCAATGTATCGGTGAACGGTCCCATCGACGGTCCGTTTTACGATGAAATATACATCGTCCTGATTATCGCCAGGCACGGAAGCCGTACACTCAAAGTCGCCCTCACTTTCGTGGAGGGCCCATGAACATACCTTTTGAGCGAAGATGTAAGTGAGACTTAAAAGCTTTCCATCATCTCTTACGCACCATAAGAGGTTATCCGGCGAAACCTGCTTACACCAAGAAATGATTTTGTGCTTATCAAAAAGGTCCCTGTTGAAAAGGGTTTGGTCCTCGCCCCTGTAGGAATCGTATGAATAATCATAGGCAATATCCCTTACCGCGTCCCCAAGCTGCGTCACGTACAAGGCCCTGTCGTCAATAATGAGAGGGTCCAAGTCTGAAATGCCATGGGTTGACTGCTGAATAGCAAGGATATTAGACGGAGTAATTGCATTCCCTGATGAACCGCCTGAAATCTGCCATTCAGATGAAGAGGTAAAAGCAAGAAGAACGCGAAGGGAAATCATTGCCTTTGGCTTATTTACACTGCCGGAGTTCAATGTGTAGGAAACGGCGTCGGAATCCTGCGGCGTCTCATGCACAAAGAAGCTGGCGTAATCGCCGACGACGGAGCCCCACACGCCTAACGGCCGGTGTTTTGTGGAGCCGTAATATAATCTATCCTGATAAAATGCAATGGTGGAAGGATACCCGTACTCCTCATTAAAGGCACCTATGGACCAATACATGGTAGGTTTTACGGAAGCAAATCCGTACATATATTCATTGTTATCTGTAAATACATCTGCCGTCACCTGCTGCGCATTACCATATCCGACAATGGTCGCGAACCCATTAGCAATGAACGGGTCGCAGGAGAAGTAGTAGTCTGCCGTTCCTTTGGTGCATTCAGATTCTACTACCCTTAGCAGACATTGATGGTCTACCCTGCCGCTGTCTGTTACCGCTGAATAATCCTCATCAAGAGAATAGGAGCGATAATCGGACCAGGTAGCACCATTATCATTGGAAATCTGAATGGTTACGGTCATGGTGGCCGGGTCGGTCACTGTGAACTTCCAGCCGCCGTTACACATGTAGGCGCCGGATACATAGTTTCCGCCGGCGTTATGTCTAACCAGCACCTGCCCATAGATATTCTGCGAAAGCTTAATAAGGCTTCCTACCATCTTTTCTGTAAACACGGCGGCAGAGGCGGTAAGAATCACCCTGCCAACACGGGCAGAAGGAGCAATGGTGGTTGATGTGGTGTTCTGCGTTTCAAACGGGCCTTTGGTAATGGTGGCGTCCTCAAGTTTCCAGTTGGTGTCGCCGTACCGGGTCAAGGTCTTGGGGTGGTGATTCCCATGGACAATGTACATTCTATCGGCGGACTGTACATATTTCAGGTCGTCCAACTCATCTTCCGTGTAGGGAGTGTTGATTTCCAAGGGAATATCACCATTCATCACCATACCGCCGTTCCGGTAGACGCGTATATATTTATCACCAAACTCAAGCATGAAGGCCGTTTTGTCTGAATAGATAAAAGGAATCAGCCTTGAATGCTTGTCGGTGTACTTCGTATCATGTACAAAAAAAGTACCCATGCGTCGGGAGAAACCGCCGTATGGGTATGGATAGAAGTTGAGCATTTCTTTGGCGCCGATAGCATATCTATCCAGGTCGTCACGGCCATACAGTTGAGAACCATAGATACCTCCGGCAAAAGAGGACTGTTGCCAAAAGTAATTCTGATTTCTTTCCTGCATTGTCGTTACCTCCTAATGGCTTTATCTTCTGCATTTTCGGCTTCACATTCGCGGCGGAACCTTTCTGTATAATCAGAAAGCTTCGGGCCTAATCTGCGCCGTTGCTTGAACTCAAAGAAATATGAATTTTCAATATTGGAAATGTTTATGATTTTTCGGTTGAGCTCTTCCAGCTTCTTCCAAAGCTGTGGGAAATCCCTGTAGAGTACCTTCATGTCCTCAAGACTTTGAAGAGGACAGCACCAGCATGAAAGGCGCGAGTGAGTTTTGTACAAGCCGCCCCAATCAAAACCGTGGTCGTAACAGAACCGCAAAGCGTCTGCTTCTGTAACTCCCCACTCGAAGAGAGGGTATATATCTCCCTTTATTCGTTTGGGCTCGTCGGCCGCAATACCAATGTACATCTTGGTATTGGAATCATTCATACCGTGGGCTTTAAGGAACTTTCGCACAACGCTTGTTTTAAGCGCCTTGGTACACCAGCGATTCATCATCGTCGGCCAGCCATAGCCGTGCTTACCTTTGTTAAGACCCTTTACCTTTTCATATTCGGTGGCATAGTATTCAAAGGTGCGCTCACTCTTGATTACAGTTACATGCTTACCGTATTTTTCAGAAATGTATTTGTCCACCTTCTTGATGTGTTCATACATTTCAGGAAACTCCATGCCGGTATCACAGAAAAGGATATAGTCAATATCCATTCCCTTTTCAAGCATCATGAGAAGCAGGCAGGTTGAATCCTTGCCGCCGGAGAACGAAAGGACAGAGTAGTTTTTCATGGTTACCTCCGTGACTTCTCATAGTTACTTGGATAAATAATGTTCCTGTTCATTTCCATTACATCGTCATGGACTGCCTGTTGAAGGGCAGTGGTAAACCGCTCATGCATTTCCGCGGTCTGCTGGGCATTTCCGGTCTTTGCATTATTGATTTCATAGGAAATCTTATAGGCAAGGGCCTCAACGAATGTAGATGGGAACATGGAAGCGTCCTCAAGCTTTGCGATGTATTTCGCTGCCGGGGACGGTTCATCTGTCACGATGATTTTATATGCCCTATCTTCTGACAGGCGCACATCAAACTCGCGCTTATTCCTTAACCGACTGTCGAAAATGCCTATAAGCCGCAGGCAGTCGATAGGATAAACAAAGGCATAATCAAAGCCGGGGTGTGTTTCGTCCCCGGCAGTGACTAGTGTTGTTATTTTGGTTGCAAATTTCCACGGATATTCGCGAAGCAGTGACTCCAAACAACGGTCGTAATTGAGTTGCATTAATCGCGCGGAGTCGCTATCTTCCGTGAATGACTGAATAGGAAGGCAGCCAATGTTTGATAGAGCAATATTACAAACGTCAAGTTTAGAAGCCATTTCTTAACCTCACTTCTTTTCTTCATCTTTCGGGTTTCCGTTGATAGGCGGAAGGGCCCGGAGGTCTTTATTCGCAATAATCTGTGGTGTTTCATCTTCGGCACCAAGGCCGAGTTCTTCAATTTCGTTTTTCGCCTGACGAGTTGTCCGCGCTTTCAGTTTGCGGAAACAAGATGGGATGACAGAGGCCACCTTGTCATCCACAATGTCTCCAATGCGGCAATAACGTCCGGGATAACAGTTCCTTGTGCAGACGTAATTAGCCATAATCACTTCTCCATGTTGGTCTGAACGGCCGGCTGAAGCACGGTGGTAATCTTACCGCCAGTGGCGGTGGTGTTGTAGTAGGCGCGCAGATACGGGTATTTCTTCGGGTTGAAGGAAAGGGGCACGCGAATAGCCATGCCCTTTTTCATATCCTCTGCGGCCACTTCGCCGGAAGAGCCGATAATAAATTTCTTGGTGAAATCTTCGGTATCAGATACCTGATATTCAACGGTCATAGGACCGCCGGTAACATCTTCATTAATACGAGTTTCCCCGATGAAGGGGTAGCCGGTGTTAATGGGAGCGTCGTCAAGCAGAGTTTTGGTAGAAGCACCAGCAGCTACGGCGCGGTTTTCGTCAAGAACTAAAGCTTTATCCTGCATATCATTTCTCCTTATTTTGCTACGACAGATTCGGTGGTAAGCATTGCGTCCTGCATGGCTACAGGAACACCCAGCACGTCGGTGATGAAGCCGGCCTGCGTGATGGACTGATTGACAGGGCGGTTGCCGGTCGCTGCGGCAATCTTGCTCATGGCAATCCAAACTTCACGCGGCACATAGCAGCGGAGGTTTACAGACTGCGGATTCGGAATGCGGCCCACGGCGTCCATGAACTTCATGTACAGGTCGGAAGTCTTTGCAGTTTCCGGGGTAATCTTGGACAGGGCTTCAATGTCGATGTTTGCCACGCGGACAATGTAGCGGTAATCCTTTACTGCAAGGCCGGCGTCCCAAGAGAATTTAGAGCGGTATACATCGAGGTAGCCTTCATCGTTTTCGGAAGTCACCTTGCCCTTATCTTCAAATTTCAGACCGGCAGTGGAGCCCTTCGGGTAGATTCCGTAAACAGTGGAGTTGCCCCAGCCGACAAACAGCATGGAAGCAAGGCCGCCTTTATTGGTGCCGCCAGCGTCAATAACAATCGGTTCGCCGTTCATGTATACATCATTCAGGGTATTGAGACGGGTAAAGAAACCATTAAAGGTTTTCGGGTCGTCAGAAAGAGACGCATAAATGTAGGCAGTGGACATTTCCTGTGCCATGGCTTCCATCTTCGGTTTAGCTTCACGAACAAGGAAATTGCCAAGGTTCTTCGCCTTATCTGCCAGGTCGCAGTCCACTTCGGACCAATCTTCAAGGTGGCCGGTGATTTCATCTACCTGCGTAGTCCGGGTTACGGAAGGCTTCACATGTTCGTTGTAGCGCTTCCATTTCGGATTACCAAGTTTGGTGCGAACGGTAATGCGTTCACCAACATCAAGGTTGCCTTCTACGAAAGGCATATCGTGGACCATGGGATTAGCACGGTCAAGGATTTCAGCCACAGTTGCGGCGGTGCCGTCCGGGTTTTCCTGTGCCGCAATATCGCGGAGGGTGTAATAGTCTTTAACAATATCAGCCATTTAATTTACCTCTTTTCATTTACTGATTTCGAAAACAGAATGTCTCCGGCGGAATGCTTTGCAGCGCTTCCATCGCCCAAGACTAATGAGCCTTCGGAAATTTTCTTACCTATGCCATTAAACAGACGAATGATTTCGGGGTTGTTCGCAAGCCCTGTTTCTGAAAACAACTGCTTAAGGGCAGGGGTAGCAAAGGCGTTGTATGCCTTCTTCGCCACTTCAATTCCCTCATCACCAAATTCAGTCTTGGAATCGTTCACCCATTTAGTAATCATTTCCTGCCTTGCCTGTTCGATAGGTGCGGCGATGTTCTCATTGTAATAGTCAATGACCTTCTGCGTATTTTCAGTAGAAAGTCCAATGTCTGTTGCAAGAGTCTTGAATGAATCACTCAATGGACCAAGGCTGTCCGGCATTTTGATTGAATTGAAATCAAGCGCCGGTGCTGGATTCGGAGCCGGTGTCGGTTCCGGGGCCGGAGCTGGTGTTGGAGCAGGTTCCGGTGTTGGATTCGGTGCCGGAGTTGGTTCCGGTGCTGGATTCGGAGCCGGTGTCGGTTCCGGGGTCGGAGTTGGGTTGTCAATGTTTGGCATAGCTTATAGGCCGTTCGGTGTTGTCCTGCGGGCCATTGCCTCCTTTCGTTTCCTGTCAATTTCATCTTTTATGCTAAGCTGGAAATCGATGTACTCTTTTTCAGCCTTTAGCCTTAATTCGGCTCCACTCGTTCGGTGGGGCCAATCAATACTGTCGGCGGCAAAGGTGAGGCCCACGGCCACCGCCCTTCTGCCGGCATTGAATATGTCCTTTGAATTGCCCTGCGGCATAGACTCCCTAAGGCCGCAGTCCATCAGAATGTATGAAAAAAACCTTCGGCCGTAATCGGTTTGAAGGATTTTATTCAGGTCTTTCCTGTATTGCTTATCAAGCGCCGCCCGGATTTCTGACCGTTCATTATTCATTTCCGGCTACACCTCCAAGGACCTGCGTTAAGGCGCTGTTCTCTGTGAGCTTTGCCTGTGAAGCAGTTTTGGCAATGTCGGCTGACTGTTGAGCCATGGCCGCCGCCTGCTGCATCTGCTGTTGTTGAGCACGGGCCAGCCGGATTTGGGCCACTTCATCATCACTCTTGATGAGCCCTGATGGGGTCCCGTTCCTGTCAGCAATCAAATCAACCGCCTTATCAAAGTCAATCTTATCCAAGATTTCCGGCTTCTGTGCCGTGTTAGCCATCTGAATAGAGAGGTTGACCGTATCGACAATCGGCGTAATGTCTGACTGCCGCTGTGCCTGCGAGAGGATTGAATTGTATTCAATCTTGTACTCAATGCCCTGTAGCTCCTGCGGCGGCTCCGGGAAGATGTGATTCCTGAATCCAATGGCTACCACACGATTGATAATGGCCGGAAGGATTTCAGTTTCCATCTTATCTACAATCGGTCCCATCTGTCCCATCTTTTCAGATGAGAGCTCCACGATTTCTCGCGCGGTCCGGGTACCCTTATCCATGTCGGATAAAAGCTGGAAAACATTGTAGTTGAAGTGTTCCTTCACACAATCTTCAATCTGTTCGGCCAGCGTCGCCGTCCCTGTGAAATCAATGCGAGGCGTCCAAATAGGCTTTATCGCTCCGTCACTGTTCCCGACAGGGTTGTAATAATTGGCGCTTCCCGGCATGAGGTTAATGCCGCCATTGGCGATGATGTCAGAAGGCCCCTGCACCGGTGGTTTTACCATCAGTTCGGCGCCCATATCCATATCACGCCACATGACCTGTAATTGTTTTGAATCACCAAGGGACCAAATGCCAGGGCCGGTGCCCCAAATTGATTTCCCTTTGGTGAGCCATCTCCCGATTGATACCGGGAACTCGTGATAACCACTCTTTACGCATTTGTCGTTGTAGAGGTAGTACTGCACGAATGGGAATTTATCATTGGTGACGGCTCCATACTCGTAGTCCGGGTTAGGTGCAATCACATGAAGGACGTAGTTATACGGCATTCCGTTTTCGCCGGTAGGCTTGCCGCCGAACATGGACGCCAGTTGGTCTCCATTCAATTTGAATTTACGGGCAAAGGCATTGGGCTTTCCTTTTGCGTCGCAGCCGAAACAGTACTCACCCATGGTGAAGGTGTGGAATGTCACACCAATCATGGGGTCCTCCTGCGTGAATATGGCCGCAGTTCCGAAGATTCCTATTTCAAGATAGTACTTTAGGATTTCTTGGTAGAATCCGCCCTTGGTAAGCATAGCCATCATAATATCCGAGCAGGCTTCAAAATAGTCTTTGAACTGCTTGTTTAGGTCCGGGTTATCAGTAGAAAGCTTTGCCCACTTCCGTGTGGAAGAGGTTAAACCATTCTTCATTCCGGCGGCCATGACGTTTGCATATTTGATTACCTTTGTACGCAAAAGCTCTTCATCGTGGCGGTCATAATCATTCTCGCCATCGAATGTACCAAGGTAAGGGTAGATGAAGTCCCGTACTTCCTTGTAGAGAGGTTTCCAGTTTTGGAATACGCTGTCCATTGCCCGATACTGTTTCAGTGCGTATTCTTTATCATTCATTTCAGTCTCCTAAAAGTGAATGCTTCTGTGTGCTTGTTGAAGTATCACCGGCAAGCAGATTCGCATTCATGCCGGAGGCAAGCGCTTTCTTCTTCTTCTGTGCCTGCGCAGCGTCAAGGGACGCGGTATCGTTTGCCGTATCGACAATCGGAGCCTGCGTCTGTTTAGGCTCTACAATGGTCTGTTTCTGACCACCCAGCCCGAACAGGGAACCAATGCCCCGGAATAATTTTTTAAAAAGGCCACCGCCACCACCGCACATATCAATTCCTCCTTTGTGGGAAAAAATCATATTTCGTATTGTATGTTCTCGGAAGCCTGCGTCTCTTATTGGCGCCGACTACCGGCATAGCAAAAGTTAAGGCCAAGGCGTCTCCACCATCGGGGGAACGCTTTAGCCTTTCTTTTATGTCCGATTTGCTTTCCAGCATGATTCGGCCATTCTTGGAATATTTATATCTTGGCGCCGACAGGTCGGTACGGAGGTTGGAATCATTCGGGATTGAACCCGTCTTAATCCATTCGGCCATATCGAACCACATCTCAGCCCTCTTGTTTTCAAATCGCTTGAAATCCCTTGCAGATGAACCGAAGGGAACCTCAATCACATTCCGGTACATGAGCTGGTGGAGCCTGTCAATGACGCCCTCACCACGGCCGGCATCGATGAACACCATGTCCACCTGGTGCTTATCAATGTAGTTTGCCACCCGGTCCACAACCTTCATGTTATCCAGTTTCCTGAATTTAATCTGTGGATAGGCTATAAGCCCACGCCTTGGACTCAATATGGTGGAATCGTCTCCAAACCTTGCCACATCGACGCCTAGAATCAACGGGTAATCCTTTTGATTATCAACGATTCTGCGGTTAGAGGCATTCGCTATATCCTCAATCGGTATCAGTGTATCTTCACCGCTCGACTGGAAGTCGCACATGTATTCCTGCTGGAATGCAGAAGGCGGCATGTTCTTCTGAAACTCCGCAATCTTTTCCGGCGTGAATACACCGCTTGTCATGACTGAATTGTATGAGTAGAACCACGAATCATCACTTTGAGCAAGCATGGCTTTCTGATAGAAGTCATTCAATCCCTTTGGTGTGCCGGAGAAGATTACCCAGCCGTTGTAGTCCGCAAGCATTGGATATACGACTTCATTGAACGTGGACGGGTCCATGTCACCGTATTCATCAAGCACCGCCCCATCAAGATAACCGCCACGCAATGCGTCCGGGTTATCCGCTCCAAAGAGGTAAATTCTTTTGCCTAGAAATTCCACAAACAATTCTGACTCACTGGCTTTGAACCCTGGGAGCCCTTGTGCATAGTGTTTCAGATATTCCCACGCATTGAGCTTGGCCTGCTTTAGCTGCGGCTGTATGAATGCATACCTTGGGGCAGGGTGCTTCCTTGGGTTCATCACTGCACTCTTTATCATGTGATTGATGAGCGCTACCGATTTACCCATACGTCTGTGGGCCACAACCACTGAATACCGGTGCGTTTCCAGCCCCTCATGGATAGGAATGAACACAGGTCTAGGCGTATATGGAATGGTTATATTCACTGCATTCACTCCCTTTTTGAATAAAAAAAAATATTTTTTGCATAGACGTTTGTATAATTGCGGGAATTATTGCATAACGCTTGCATAAATATGAATTTCAAAACAGAAAAAATGGTTGTGAGGGGATTTGGTGCGCGCGCGACGCAGATTTTTTGGGGGCCGGGTAGCCCGGAAAAGGAGTCCCTTGATTCCGGCGCCGTCGCACTTTCCATCGATAAAGTATCGCCCCTGTACATCGGCAGCTAGTTACTTGATTGATACGTTAATCATTTATCTTTCTCGATATTGATAGGTTCCGATAATATATCGTTATCGGAATCAATACATTCGTTCGATGGCTTGGCAGATATGGAATGCACATTCTCCCATGATACATTGATGGTTTTATCATTAGATAACTCTAGTTGCTGTTTATCACTATATCCATAGTGATTCTTTAAAACGAATATAGCGCCTACACTATTCATAGATACCGCTTTATCAACTAGACTTGATTCTATCAACTCATGCATATTTTTGAATAAGTCTGCGATTGATGTATATACTCTTTCCCCATTTTCCGTATTTATAAGTTGTTTATTATCATTTTCGTGCAAATATTTATAGTATGTATCTTTTGAGATATGTAGATAGGAACATATAGACGGGATACTATAGGCTTGCTTTTTATTGTCTCTATCATGCATATAGTCTATGAGTGCATTATATATAGCTTGTACGTCATGTAACATAAATAAGCCACGTCTGCCGCCATGAGTCGCCACCGGCTTATAAAGCTCCCGTATCTCTTTATGCGCTGCCTTGTACCTGTCCCATTGTACTAAAGTCATATGCAATTTACGCGCTATATCTTTATCGGTTAATCCATCATCAATATAGCGTTGTATCGTTGCCGGCTTGAAAGTTAACAAGCGCCGCGGCGTTTTACCCCTACCATCTGCCATGTTATCCCCCCCTTATAAGTAATATACATATACGCCCATGGGAGACTAGCTGCCGATAATTAGCGAACAAATGTACCACTTGGAATCCATGCAGCTGGACCATCTACCAGGTAGACAGCGAACAAATGTACCGTATCTACCTGGTAAGCATAAAAAAAGCGGCCGCCGCCGCTTGAATCATCTTTACATGCTTTTAATTATCTCAATTTTAACATTTTAAACGCGGCATGTTTCCCGGAAAAAGCTCGATTTTATCGGCTTTCTCAGCGCCTTTTATATGGGTATATAAAATTTGTTTATAGCTTTTTGGGCGTTTTTCTGCATTTTTTTTGCTATTTTTTGCTTGCGTTAATGGGTGACAAGTGGTATAGTTTAGTCGTAAGGAAAAACGAGCAACCCAAATATTATAGAAAGGTGGATAGAATGGGACTTGACTAATAAAAATTTAATAGCCTTGACAAGATATTACATTCTTTAAAAGGGCGCGCTGGCTCGCGTGGTACGGGCCCGGCCTATAAAGCCGCTTTAATCCGCTATTAAGGGCGAAACTTCATTAGTAAACCTTTAATTCATGGGGCGGGGGTAGAGTAAATGGAAAATGCGCGACGATATAATAGAGACTATTAAGTAATTATTAGAAAAAGGATTTTTCCTTAAAAAAACATATACATACGGTTAGTAAGTCGGGGCTAATGGCCTACCACTGATTAAACGCCGCGCGTATGTGTTATATGGTAGCTAGTAAGTGCAACTAGCAAGAGAGTCACATAAACCGATACTATTACAAATTTGTAACAAGTCGGGAAAACGGCGATACTGCCATGATACGTGTTATGAAAGTGTATTAACGTACATTAACGCGCGAGCGGTACCGCGGATAAATCAAACTTGCCATGAAACGCGGAAAACAAGCGACAACGCGCGAGCGAGTGATTTAAATGTGTAACCCGTAAACACCTACCCCCGCGCCGTACAGCCATGCGGCGCGGGCTATAAAGGCGGGGACGGGCCTAGCATTATTTTACGTCATTCCACCCTCTCCCCCAAAAAAGGTGGTGCACTGCTGCATAACTACACGGCGAAAAAGGACCGGGTAGGGACCTTTCAAACCCTACCCACCATATCCATTTATAAGTTGTTCGAGACGGAAAGAGGTAATCAGCTATGAAAAATGTAAACATTGCCAACATTCACACGCGCGCCGTTAAAGTTTCGCATGAAAAGACGCGCGGCCCTGTCTATGTGCTGCGCGCCCGCAATGAAAAGGCACGTAAAGAGTTTATCAACGCTATGAATAGCGTATTAGCATGGTTTGAAAAGAGGTAATCAGCTATGAAAAGGTATCATTTCGATGTGAAGTTGACTGCAATTATTGAGAAAGGCGCTGCCCGCCTTTTCCAGTATGAAAAGACAAGAAACGGGCAGCCTATGGAGTTTGACGAATCCGGGGAGGTGAAGTATAGGTACGCCACCATCAAGGCGGAAAAGAGTACCGGCCGCCTGTACTGCTACTTTTCTATCGGTGACAGTACAAGAAAGACATGGCTTGATACCATGCCGCGGTACGTAGTGAGGGCTTGAGTTGTGTTGAGTTGTCTGAAACAGGAGGAAAAGAAAATGAAAAAGACTGAAAAGAAATACGCTGGATTCATCGTAAAGACGCTGGGCCGTGGACTTGCAAAGGCCCTTTATAACAAGGGCAAAGAAATCTATTTCATGTACCCTGAGATTCACGAAATCTCAGAGTGTTATGGATTCACCCCAAAAGACGGGGGAGACTTTGACAGTCTGAGAGCCTATTATAGAGAACTCTACGACTGCGAGCCTGTATACAAGTACCGCATGGAGTGTGGTAAATGAATGACGGGACCGGGCAGCCACGATACGGCCGCCCACCATCAATCCAAAAGAAAAGGAGGTGAAATAATGAAGCCGTGGGAGAGTCAGTGGAACTTTCACGCCCGGACTCTTCTCAAGGAAAAGAGCGTGAAGGTGATTAAAGACGGCGTGCCAGGGACGCTTGACGCCGCCTTGTATGTGTGCGTCCCCAGCAGGAAAGACGTTGGACCGTGGTTTGAGGTCGAGTACTCATGCAAGTTACTGAAAGAGCCTGTGTTACGGCGATTCGTTTCAAAAGGAAACGCGGTGAAGTGTTTCCGGGAGGTAGTATCATGAAAAACATTTACGGAAAGAACGTCATGTATGTGAAGTCTGCCCATGTAGGCGGCATGTTTGGGAAAGAGAAACTTTATGGAATGACTGAGTATGGAACCCTCATGTCATTCACGGCGGACCATATGCCAAAAGTGCCCGCCGGAAAGGTGTACCGGTTTACTTTTCACTGGGGCGGTAAAGACAAGAAAGAAAGAATCATGGACGGGATTTTGTCAGTAAATCCCGATGTGGATGAAAGAGTCCGGCAGAAACTGGCTGACAAGATTTTAGGGAGGTGAGCAGAAATGGAAAGAAGAAAATGGCTGGGCTGCACGTTGAGCCGGGCAGACGCTGAGAAATTGAAAGACTGGCTGCGTGAGAAAGAAATCTCGTTTGAGCCGTCCGGATTTTTCAATGATGTACACATTGAGGTATACGTCAATGAGAAAGAAAGACTGGCTGTTGTGAGAAAGTTGGAGGAACTTTAAAATGATGGACTTTAATGTTGATGTTGGCTTGTCGGTGGTTCTTTTTAAGGAAAGACGCCACTATGTTGTGAGATGTGTTGATGGGTGGCGCTGCGTAGAGAACTTCTACACAAGCGAGGGTGACGCTAAAAGAGCCTTCATCGAAAGGTGTAAACACCTTTGGAGGCTTTTCAATCTCCGGGAGGTGACGGGCGTTGCAAATGGTCTTTAAGATTCTGTTGTGCATGATGGTGTTTGAGTTATTGGTGATTTTTTGAGTTGAGTTGAGTTGTCTGAAAAATCAGGAGGAATTTATCATGGAAAAGAAGAATTTTCAGGAAGCACTTGCAGCAAAAGTGCTGGAACGGGTTTTTAAGAATGCAGAAAGTAAGTGGAAAAACCCGGTTATCAACACCCCATTTGTACAGGGATTTAACCCTGTAACAGGGACGATTTACAGCGGCAGAAATGCCGCATTACTCTCTCTTGCGATGTTTGACCGCATGGGAGAAGAGGCTACCACTATTGACCCGCGCTTCGTGACCTACAAGGAAATCAAGGAACACGGCTGGAAGTTTAAAGACGGCGTGGGTAAGGGTGCTGGTTACTTTGTCGTCTATAGTAAGAAGTTTATCCCGGCAAAGTATTTGAATGACGACAAGCTTTCTGAGGACGACAAGAAAAAGAAAGAGCGGTTTATGTTGAAACCCTACTACGTATTTAACATGGCAGACCTTGATGTGCCGCCTATTCGTAAGAGTGTGATGAACATTCTTACCTGGACGCCGGAAGAGAGGCAGAAACTGTATGAAAATACTCTGAAAAACAGTGAGGCAAAAATTCGGTTCGATGCCGTATCCGTAAACAAGGGTATCAACTGCTATACTCCGGCATTCGATACCATCCATCTTGTGAACAGGAAACTTTTCAAGACGCACAACATCTTCTATGATACTGCAATTCATGAAATCGCCCATTCCACCGGCCACGAAAGCCGCTTGAAAAGAAATCTGACAGGCAAGTTCGGTAGTAACGACTATGCTCGTGAGGAAATGGTGGCAGAACTTACCGCAACTATTCTCCGCATTCAGTTCGGCGGGGAAGAAAGTGAAGATACCATTCAGCATAATTCTTACCTGTGGGATTGGTTCAGGGGCAGAAAGCTCGATGTGCTGGGAATTGTGAGCGACGCTGCTAAAGCTGCCGACTACATCAAGAAAAACATGATGTTCAAAGATAGCAAGGTCCCCCCGTTTGATGAAAAGTTGAAACTGCTTCTCTCTGATGGGGACCTGCTGGGTGAAGGAGATGAGAAAAAGCCGGTGAAGAAAGCAAGAAAAGCAAAGAAAGATAAGGAGGCCGGTGAGGTTAGTCTGTTTGCTTAACTTGAAACTGACTTGAAACTGACTTGAAACCTATTGAGTTGTGTTGAGTTGTGGGCGGTGGGAATTATCCTGCCGCCCTATTTATTTATGGAGGACATTATGAACGAAAGATTAGCAGAATATGTAAACATGTTCGGGATTCCAAACATGACGAATGATGGCCTGCTTTCCATCATGTTTGGAATGGAGGCCGGAAATAAAATCGGTGAGCTTCTTGAACAGGATAACTGCTGGAAAGGCTATAGGGACCCCAAAGAATTTGAACAGCTTGGAATCAGTCATGCATATGCTTTGAAACTGTGTGCACTTCTTGAGTTTTCATCACGCATTTCCTCTTCCCGTGATGAAGTGAACAGGGCAAACCTTGGCAGCCCGGACCGGGTGGCAAGATACTTCACAAGTAAGCTCCGCTTTGAAAAGAAGGAACATCTTGTAGCGGCATTCGTCAACGTGAAGAACCGCCTGCTCGCTTATAAAGAAATCTGCATGGGAAACACCAATGCTTGCGGTGTAGATGTGCAAGACGTTCTCCGCTGGGGAATCCTTTATAAAGCCTGTGGAGTGATTCTGATTCATAATCACCCGTCCGGCTTCTCTGAACCCAGTGAGGATGATAAGAAAACTACAAATGACATTGCGGCAGCGTGCAAGAGCGTTGATTTGACGCTGCTTGACCACGTAATCATTGGTGATGATAACTATGTTTCTCTTCACGACCGTGGAATTATTTAAGGAGGTACATCATGGACCACGAAATGAATGAAAGAAAAATGAATGACACTGAAAAGGCTGAGTACTTTGCCCAGTCTCTTTATGTTATCCGCTTGAAGAGGCAGAACGGCCTGGACTTTGGTGTGAACTGGATTGTGGTTTACCATGACGCCGCCTACTTTGGAAATAAGGCGTCCAATATCCTGCTTCCCCTCTACCCTCTTGAAAATGGGAAGGTGCTTGAAAGGTACAATAAATATTTCACTAAAGTTGTGCCCAAAACATTGAAGTATTGGTGTGCTGATTATGCATTCAAGGTAACGGCTGGCCACTATCGTGACTTCTTGAATATGCTTAACAAGAATTTCACCAATGTTCATATCTTTGAACTTACCGGCCTTTACCCTATGTGCGTTGTGTATAACGAAAGGAGGTGAATGACCATGATGTTATATGATTTCTTGAGCCTTGCAATGGACGCTGATGTTCCAGTGACAGTGCGTCTCCGCAGCCTGCCGGGGAAAAGGTCGAAGGTCGTTTTCCGTGGTGCTTTGTGTGACGCGCAGCTTGAAATTGAATTGAGAACCCTTAAGGTGTTTGGCTGGGAAACCATGCCTAATGACCCGGAAGGTGAACTCATTGTCTACGTAGAAAGAGATTAGTGAAAGCGAACTGAAAGGAGGTGGTGCCTATGATTGTGTGAAATTTCAGCTTACTGATATTCAATTTAAGGAGGAAACAAAATGAAAAAGATTATCAATGAAAGACTGTATGATACAGACAAGGCAGAACTTCTCACTATTTTTAATAATGGATTTTCGTATTCTGACCTTTCGTTCGTTGAAGAATCCCTTTACCGTACAAATAAGGGAAGGTATTTCCTTTGTTGCGAGGGAGGGCCTAACAGCGAGTACTTTGAATGGGACGAAGGGAACCGGCGTAAGGGCAAAACAATTCGTCCTCTTAATAGTGCTGAGGCCCGTGCCTGGGGAGAGAAACACATGACCGTTGAAGCATACATTAAAGAGTTTGGCGAAGTAGACGAAGCATAACGCTAGTGAATGAAGGGAGGTGGTTATCTTGCCTGTATGTAGTGTTGAATTGTCTGAAATGATAGGAAAACATTGTGTGAAACATACCGTTGGTTTATAATGGAGGAAAGAAAATCATGGAAAAAGTTATGAAAAATAAAAGACTTGCAAAAATTCTGAAATGCTATCTCGAAGGTGTAGTGTTTAAAGCCGGACTCAATGGCGAAGATGCTACGGTTGAAGAAGCTGCAATGGGAGTTGAAGCCTTTCTTCTGTTGGCGTCCCATGGGGAAGATGGATTCGCACATGACTTCTACGTTACTGGAATCGGAGGCAAAAACGAATCGTATAATGCGTCTAAAGAAGCAGTCTGCTCTGCACTTGTACATCTTCTCTGCCTGTTAGGTTCAGAGGCTGACATCAAGGGAGACAAAAAGGCAAGCGACGTAGCATGGAAAATGCTGCACATGGTTGGAACTATTGATAAGAGAACATCGAACGTGCTGACGAAAGTTGATAACAGGTAATAAGTAACGGGACCGGGCAGCCACGATACGGCCGCCCACCACTATTCTTTATAAGGAGGGAATCATGGTAGATATTAAGGAAATAAAAAGGAAGGCTAGAATAATTAATACTAACGACGCAAGACTCAGCGTCCGTGTTAGTAGTGACCTTTTGCAAGAATTTAATCGTACATGTAAATCAAATGGGCATACTAGCGCATCAGTTGTAATCAACCTGATGAAGGAATACATAAATGAAGGAGGCCGCAAATGAACATAGATGACATCAAAGAGGAATCTGTCATGAAACACGCAAAAGAAAAGACGCTCGCCATCAGGGTTGATGGTGACTTGTTGGATAAGTTCAGAGAAGCCTGCAAGAAGAACGGTTCAAACATGAGCCGCACCATGACGGTGTTCATGCAAGCTTATGTTGATGATGAAGATGAGCAATAAAAAGGCCGGGCATTGAGCCCGGTCCTTTTTTAGTTCATCGGCATGATTTCTACTAGCCCAGCTTGTGCGGCGGCTATGGAAACCAGTGAAACGATTTTATCTCGCCGCCGGTAAAAAGTATCTTTGTTAATTTCAAGCTCGGCTATAACTTCTGCCCACGGCTGGCCGTCGAAGAAATACATCTGCATTAACCGGCTGTCTGAAACAGAAATGTTTTCATAGACATACTTGATGATTCGCAGCCACTCACAGGGACTATGAACGATAGTGCCGTCATGAAGAATCACAACTTTCACGTCAGACATTTCATTCTCTGCTTCATTGTAGGTGGGGTCAGACGCCTTCCCGATACTGCGAATACCAAGGTTCGTACCGTGGTGATTCTTGTATCGCTCGTAGACTATTTCCTTTTCAAGCTGTTTGAAATGAGTGAGCATGAACTTCACTCTTATCTCTACACCTTCCCCTAAAGCAAGCATTATTCTTCTCCTGTACTGCCAATACCCCCGGTCCTTCTGTCCTGCGTGAATCCGAAGTCAAGCTCCGTCCTGAAGCAGCGAAGCAAGATGGCCTGCGCCACCCTTTCTCCGGCCTTGATGGTTACCGGATAGGTGTTGGTATTCATAAGGCAAAGAAGAATCTCACCCTTTGTTTCCGGCGCGTCGGCATAATCAGAATCAATAATCCCCACCTGATTGGCAAGCACGATTCCTTTCTTGATTCCGTAGCTTGAACGAATGGTAAGAGTGAGCACGCAGCCGCGAGGGAAACGGGCCCTGATTCCGGTATGGAAAACATGCCTTTCCCCGGCCACAAGGGTGTACGTTTCTGCTACTCTCAAATCATACCCGGCAGACCCAAGACTTGCTCTCTGCGGTGTGTCCCTTACCCAGTCCTTATACTCATCAAGGATTTCAAATTTGAAGTTATCCATTGTTCTTCCTCCATTCATTATACATCTTGAACCAATCATCGGCTCTCATGGTAATGAGCCATTCTTTTCTTGACGTTTTGCTTGCGACTATTGGCAGTCCGTTCCCCTTGCTGTCACGGATTGACTGCTCCATGGCTTTCCTGTAGTTGAGATGTTCCACGAACTTTACTTCAATGTGAATGCCAGGCAGTCCCACGCAGTCGGCGGCGTCACCTGTTTTCCCACAGTATTGAGCCGTGCGCCGCACGGCGTCATAACCGTAGGAACGGCACAGGGCGGCAAATAACCGCTCGCCCCGTGCGCCCTTATCTCTTGAGTTCACTCTTTGATTTCTTCTGCCAGCCGTTCCCATTCTTTTTCAGAAAGGGAATCCTTCACCGGCGTATTGCAAGGGGTGGCAAGAATCTTTTTCAGGCACCGGCGGAAGAATGAGTTCGATGTTTTGGCCTTGGCCTTGGCAGCCTTCCGGCAATCCGGGCACAGTTCGATAGGTTCTCCTCCCTTTGTTTCACCGCCGAAAAACTCACGGCCACACTCTTTGCATTCAGTTACGATGAGCTTTACGTTCTTCATCATGATTCGTCTCTTCCTCCCTTGAGTCAATGAGCGCTGTTACAATGTCATAGGCAGCCATTCTAATGGGAATCCTTTCAGCGTCACTGAGATTTGTACTGATGAGCCCGTGGAAAATGTCAGCACTGAAAGCCTTTGCGGAATCCTCGGTGCATTCACAGATGATTCTATACATGAGTGCCTCCACGTAGTGAACCATGTGTATCATCTGTACATTCATGGCTTCCTGCTGTTTGTCAGTGAGCTTCTTAAACCGCTTGCTGTCCATGAATCTATCAAGCTTTTTGCACCGGCCATCAAGCTCCTGAAACTCTTCAAACATTCTGTCTACATAGTTCATAGTGTCCTCCTTATTTGTGGCCCAGCTTGAATTCTACAAGAAAGCGGCCAAGGTCATACTTCAAATCATTTGCAAATTTCTTCACCATCTCATACCGGGTGGCGTCTTTATGAATCACGGAATTATTCATGAGCTTTTCTGTAAGGTCGATAGCCTGTAAGAAACCCTGCTCGGTCCTTGCGTCAGCCTTCTCGTCTCTCTCCATATTCTTTAGCTTCCTTTCTCACCTTTTTAAGGCGGCCCCAAAATCTATCACGGAGTTTGTCATAATTGTCATATGATTTTTCCAGCGAATCGGCAAGGCGTTTGATGAAAGATACACGGTATCTTACATAAACAAGCCCTGCCCATACTGCCGGTAGAATCCAACAGGCGATTTCAAGAAGTCCCCAAATAATAAGGAATGCGAATCCGGCGAAAAGTCCAAGGGATAATACACAGGATACTGCAAATAGTACAGCTGCCGCAAAGACGGCCAAAACGTGTAAGATTTCTGCCATAACGAACCTCCCTAGAACGGAATATCTTCTTGCTCATTAGGGCCCTGATTGAACCCGTCTAATGTGCCCTGTTCAAACTGCTGCGGCTGGCGTCCGAACTTCTCGAAGTTACCATTTGATGGACCGTGCGCCGGTGCCTGTCCGGGCTGTCCCCACTGGCCTTGGCCCCAGGCATTCTGCGGCTGCTGCGGAGAGGTGGAAAGGTTAATGGCAACGGTGCTTGCCACTACTTCTGTCACCCATTTTTTCTGCCCGTTCTTATCGTCATAGGACCTTGTGTTCATGCGTCCAATGACGGTCACATAGGAACCTTTGTGAAGCTGATTACCGATAGCCTCGGCCAAATGGCCGAATGCTACCACATTACTCCAATCAGCAATCTCCTGTTCCTGCCCGGTCTGCGGATTCTTATAGTTTCTTTTGGTGGCAACGGAGAAGGAAGCTATGGTAAGCCCCGTTCGTGAAGCCCTGATGATGGGGTCTTTCCCCACATTGCCTACAAGTACAACGCTGTTCATGTAGTCCTCCTTAAACTGTTCTCATTTCTGTCAATGCAAAGGTAAGATGAAGCGCGGAGCCTGTCAAAGATACGGGCTCGGTAGCCATCAAGAATATCTTTCACCGACAGATTCGATGTGATAATAATAGGTTTCATGTAGTTATAGCGATGGGTGATTATGGCATCCACCTTGTTCCTAATCCAGTCGTTTGGATATTCAGAACCAAAGTCGTCCAGGATAAGCAGTGAAACATTATTGATGTGTTCAACATACTTCACATACTCTTCATTACTGCGGCGGCTTTTCACAAGAAGGTTGTCAAGGAGTTCAGTCATTGGCACAAAGTAGGCAGTGTTGCCATAGTCTCTCATTACCGCATTGGCAATGGCTACGGCAAGAGATGTTTTCATTCTGCCTACATGTCCCAAAAACAGAATGCCTTTCCCGGTCCTGCGGTTGTCTAGCCACCCATTGGCATAGTTCTTAGCTACATGAAATGATTCTTGGATTTCAGCAAGCACCGGCGATTTGTAGATGTTCTCAAATGTGCACAGAGAGAAGCGCGGCGGAATGTTGGATTCTTTGAAAAGTTTTGGAAACTTATCTTCTTTCCTAATCTCTTCCGGCGCGCCCGGTCCCGGTCCATTTCTCATGAACTCTGCCAGCGCCTGATTCGCTTTCTCATTCAACCTGCCAGCCTCTTTCTGCGGCGGCGTTCCAGTCGGTCTTGGATTCTTTCGGTTTAGCAGTCCGGGCGAATGAGCCTTGCTGTCTCTGCCAATACCTGCAAGACGCTTTCCAATCCTTCATGGGAGCCTTGCCGACTTTCCACCCGTTAGATTCATAATGGTAGTACCAATCTTCCGGCGAGAATGTAAATCCTTTTTCCTGACAATAAGCCCTGACCTCTGCAAGTGTTGGCTTCTCAAACCGTGTCGCAGTCACAGTCTTATTCATATCAGTCTTAATATATTTATATTCTCTATCTGTAGGACATTTCTGACCTACGTCCTTGGACAAATTTGGCCTACGGGATAGGACAGATTTGGCCTGCGTTGGCCAATTTTGGCCGGCGTCGATGTTCGCAAGATATATTTTAGATGGTGATTTGATATTGTCTTGGAACATCATAACGAGCCCGTGCCTTTTCAGGTCCGCAATAATTCTGCGGATAGTCCGTTCAGACTTTCCCAAGAGCTCCGCAAGGTCCTTCTGCTTATAGTAGATATAAAGTCCGTATTCATCTTCATAGGCTTCGTCCACACTGGAAGTGATGAAGGAAAGATTCATACGGTCCCTTAACACTGCGTAGACGATAAGTTCATCGGAAGAAAGGTCTTTGAAATACGGGTCGTAGACAAGGGCCTTGGGAAGCTGGAAGTAAGTACCGTTTGTGAAATCATTCTTGGAGTAAAAATCACCCATGGCATTACCTCTTCTTCCGGCGATACTGTTTGTAGATTGAGTTGAGCTTCTTTTCATGGTCCTTCTCAAACTGCTTGCAGTAATCTCCGGCCAAATAGTTTTCAAACATTTCCCGATACCCCTTTTCCTTTTTGCCATGTGCATAAATGCTATGGCAAGAGGAACAGAGAAGAATCAGATTATTGATGGTGTCAGAGCCATAAGCAGAGCGAAATCTAACATGGTGGTGTTGAAGCCCCATGGTGGCTCCGCAAAGCTTACATCTGTTTCCGTCTCTCTCATTAACAAGAGCACAGATTTTCTTGTACCCTTTGTCGGATAATCTGATTCTTTCTTCGCGGGGAAACATAAAGTTTTCGTCCATAAATCCCCCTAGATTTCAGGTTTCCAATTTGACAGCAGGAGAGACCTTTCGGCCGGTGTCATTACATCAAGCTTCAAGTCCTCTGCTTCACCGACAAGATAATCAATCAGCCGTGCCATTTCGGAAGTGGTGTATATAGAAGAACCATAGTAGGCAAAGACGGTCGCATTGAATCCGTCCTGGCTGATAGTGTCTACAATCCACCCGATGCCACGGCTTTCCCAAATTGCCTTGAAGTGAGGGAGAGCAGATAAAGCAATTTCAAGCATTTCATATCTTCCCACCCGTGCCACCGCAAGGCGGTACACATCTTCTTTCGTAGAGTGAATGGCCTTTGCAATGGAGTCACAAACTACCCAGCAATAAGCATTGGCGGTAAGTGAACGCTTCTTCGGCTTCTTGGTGATTGAAATTACCTCGTTAGGCGACAACAGCTTCTTTGCTTCTTCCGCTTTATCCAGCGGCAGGAACGCGGTAATAGTCATCTTGATACTTCCCACCGTTCCGGCCGGAATGAATTGAGCGTTTGTCACCTTTATGTTCATGTGCGCTGCGTCCTCCGGTTGTACTCGGTGATGGCAGCGGTGAAGTTGTTGAACACATAATCAATATTTTCAGGCTGTACGCCGTTTGGATAAAGCACAAACATTAAATTGTCATAGCGAATATGGACGTTGGTTTTCTCGCCGTACATGTTGAGAAGTTCGATAACGTCGGATTCGGAGTGGTGTACATTCTGCTGCGGAGATGGAGACTGTGGCGGTGGTGGTGCCTGTCTCTGCTGAGAATCGGAGCCGGAGATAGAATCTTCATCTGTTCCTTCGGCAATATCAAATACACCGCAAAGAGCATACTTCCGGGCATAGGTGGAGGAAGCGCCGGTGAGCTGTGATTCATCGAACTTGGCCTTCTTATCAGCTTCGCGGGCCCACCCTTCACCGATAACGATGAGCGCACCAGTGTCCACATCATAGACATGGACATGTGCCACTACGTACCAGCGGCCTTGGACAAAGATAACATTGTCCCGAATAACATAGACGATGCCATACTTTATACAAAGTGGGCGCAGGCCATCAATAATATCATCAAGGGTCCTGTAGGAGAATCCGCCGAATTTATTGAAGCCGGACTTTGGGACCTTGAGTTCAGTGATTACTTTCTGCAATTTCTTGAGCCCGGCAATGTTAGGGTCCGTAGGTTCCACAAATTTGTACTTGACCTCCGGATTTTCTTCCGTGATATTTTCCATTATTTCGTCCATGGCCGGCCTCACTTAATAACCACAAACGGGTTACGCACTACGGAGACTCCGCGGAAAGATTTCCCTTCTTTGATGGCCGCCATGATAGCCTTTGCGTCGGCCTTGTAGGTAGTCTTGTAGAATGCGTCGCCGAAAGAACGAACATCCACTTCATCGTCAATGCGCAGGGATTCCCGGCCCTTGTTAAAGCGGACAGTAACTGCCACATCATTGACAGCGCAGCCGAAATGGAGAATGTAGTTCTTGAGAGATTTGATTCTGTTCTCCCTTGTCTTTTTCATCTGCAAGAGACGGACGATTTCTTTATCAATCTCATTGACTTCACCGGCCATATCTTTGATAACCAGCGCTACATTCTTTGTTTTCTCCGCCTGTTCCATGGGCAGAGAATCAATGTATTCTTGGTTGAACACTTCACCGGTGTCACCGTCTACATAACCTTCCGGCGTCTTGAAGAGGGCGTCGGGCTTCATCAGTTTTGAAATTTCATACAGTTTCATGTTCTTCCTCCGTGAGCACATGGCCCTTTTTATTGGCGATAGCCTGAACCTTGCCGGCGGTTACACCATCTGCATAGAAACCAGCAAGAGTAACGGATTCCATGTAATGAGCGCAGTCCTTCCCGCTATCAAAAATCAATCCATTAGTTGAAAGGTATCCGCTTGGCGAAATGTATACGTTGAAAAACTTAAGCGCAACATTATAAGGAAAGTTCGGGCTGCGTTTAGGCTCTGACGCTCCAATTAATTTGAGACGTTCTTTGATAACGCCTGCGGTCACTTTATCAGCGTCAATGCTATAAGTGAAGTGAAAATTTGTCGGAACAATGGTTTCCAAATCACCTATAATTTCTGCATGATAGGTAATGCTGTCTCCATATTTGTCTGCGATGTGATTAAGTTCTCCGAGAAGCCCCGTGAGAGATTTCCTTTCGTCCGGGTTCAGGTAATAAACTTTTGGAATATACATGGTAACCTCCTGTGCTATAATGAGGTTGCAGATATTTTCTGTAAAAGCATGGTGTTACTTTGACGGGTAGCCATGCTTTTCTTTCTGCAACATTGCAATAGTGTCGAGGTAGTTTTTAGGAGTAGATATTTCCCTCTGAGCCATTTCGACAATCTTCTTGCTTGCTCCATCGGAATCAATGTAGTAAGCAGAACCCACATGAATGTGAGGAATTGCATTATTCCTGCAAAGCTTCCGCACAAACTTGAGCGGGAGTCCGCTCTGCCGCGAGAAGTCTCTTGAAATTAAGAACATAGCTTTCTCGCGAACAGAACACCGAGCTCCGTCCCAAGTATTTCACTCAGCCTTATTGCGTGCTTGAGGTCAGGCATCGTCTTTCCCGTTTCCCACTTTGAAACGGAGTTGGGGGAAACCCCAAGCTCTTTAGCAATGTCAGCCTGTGAGATACCCAGTTTTTTACGATAGTATCGAATGTTGTTACTGCCCACGATTTCACCTCCTTATTCAACCTTTATTGCAGTTGATGTTTTCAATTAACAACCGTTGGTTGATTTATAATGATTATACAACCTATTGGTTGATATTGCAAGTAAAATTTTTATGTTGATTAAACTTGTGGTTGTACTTATGGGCAGAAAAATAGGCGCCATTAAGACGCCTATTTCCGAAGGAAGAAAGTAATCATGACGCATGACAAGCATGCTGGCGGAGGAAGATTGATTTGAACAATCATCTCAGGGGTCAAAGCCCTGCGCGCTTACCATTGCGCCATTCCTCTATGGCAGCACCGGCAGGATAGGGGCCTGCATCGGTAGTTTTGGAGACTACAGCTCTTACCTATTTAAGCTACGGCGCTATGCCATTCTTCTTTGCCGGGAAAGAATGGTGAACAACCCGCATGCTTTTTCCCAAGGTACGTGCTGAGCATGAAACACGCCGTTCGTGCATGGTGCACCGATGCGCGAACAAAGGATACATGGGCCATAAACTTGTCATTTATGGCAGTGGAGGAAGCGGTGAGATTTGAACTCACGGAGCATTCTCAGCCCATCTGTTTTCAGGACAGACGCAATAAGCCACTCTGCCACACTTCCACATGTAGTCGTTTTAAAGTGACGACCAGCACTTTCACGCAGCGAACGGTTCAACCCGTGCATGCTGTCCCGCTCTGCGCTAGAGTAGCTTTGCACTAAAGCCGCTCTCTCTGATATTTAAATCCGCTGTCTCCATACAGTTGGCCGGCCGTTTCATTGGCTGGCCTTGAGGAATCGAACCTCTCGGAAATATCATTCGCCATTGCAAGTCTAGAACCTGCAATGGGCTTGAGGTGAAGAACAAATATGCCACAGGCCGGGGCATGTAGAATATAGAAAACCAAGGAGGGTAACCAAATGAAATGCCCGACCTGCCATTATTATACCATTGGTGGTAGCAAAATGGTAGCAACCTACGGGTTATTAGCGGCTATCTATCGGGGCCGGCGGCAATTTGAAAAGGCCCGATAATATCGAGCCTTTCGCGATAATAGCTGGATAAATCAATAGTTTATATAATATTCTGCCCATAAAGGCGCTTTCCTTTTGTCGCCCGACCGATACCG
>ULYX01008101.1_pt1 | contig 43855 bp, 52 predicted proteins | sample 1962591 | NCBI WGS metagenome assembly ULYX01 (sample SAMEA4835874, study PRJEB28245) | human gut metagenome | biome: gut microbiome; material: fecal sample | place: Denmark | collected 2008
TGACTTTTGCAAGTTCTAAAGCATAACGTATAAAACGTTTTACATCATTTGTATGGCTGCTATCAGGAAACGTAGACAGCCATATTTCTTTCAATTCGTTTAGTTACATAACTTTTCTTTTAAATTTATCTACCTAATAATAAATTGACGTCGTATCTGTAATAAAAGATTTTAATGTCTCTGCGTCTTTATCAGAAATACAAAATTTTATAAATCATTTAAATCTGAATTTGGGAGATATGGGAAATAGGTTACAATAAGATATAATCGTTCAACACCGTCTTTGCCCTTATCTCTAGTTAGATCAATCATACCTGTTACTTTTGTTGGATCATTAGGATTTAATCCAAATTTATAATATTTAAAACCATTATGATTTTTATCTTCTTCGTAATAGCTATATTTTAATTTTATTTTTTCAAATATAATATCTCTACATTTTTTTGCATATTCTGTATCAGAAGGCGAGAACCATTTTTGGAAACGGGCTGAATTAAAATATGATATTCCATTATTATTGTTCCATGCAAACTCAAAATCCACAAAATTAAATTCAATACCAGCAAACGTACAATTATAGACTGTAAGTTCACCATTTAAATCATGCACACTATATTCACCAAATCTATTTTCCAACATGCTTTTAACATCATTTTTATGCGTGCCGAATTTGATGCCTAATACACTATCCTGTGCAAAAACAGTAAACTGTGATAATATTGCCACAAAGAGCAAAACAAATTTCTTTTTCATGTTTTTATTTTATTAAAGTATAACCCTTTTAAAAATTTATTATTAAAAATATCAATTTATTTTTTATTTTGCTGACAAACACATTAATACCCTATACATACCGTAGACCTCTGAAAGAGGTACTATAAAATCGGCGTATTTCGGATCGGGATTTATAGAATGGCAAGTGACATAGCCTTCCTTTTCGCACGTATGCACTTCTTTTACAATCACGCCGTTACTTGTATCAAGCACAAACACCTTGCCCCAGTCGATGAATATTGAAGGATCTATGCGCTTTATTAATAGCCTGGAGCCTGAAGGATATTCAGGGGCCATACTCTCACCATACACCGTTATTGCAAAGTCAACACCCTTGATTGGCGATATGACCTTTTCGCAATTTTGCAGAAGAGTTCCGTCTGCAGAGACTTCGTTAAGGCCTCCGGCATGAGTTGTCATAGGCAGAAGATAAGTTTCGTAGTCAGACAGCAAATCTTTTTCTGCCGTTTTCTGTATTTCGTTGTTTAACATTTCGCCTTCACCTGTTAATAACCATGATTTGTTTAATTCAGGATAATACAGAGCTATTTTCTGTAATTTTTCAGGCGTTATAGATACTCTGATATTATTTACAAATCCGTTCGACAAACCTACGGCTTTTTCAAATTTACCTTGACCTATACCTTTGTATTTAATAAATTGTATAAGTCGCTGTTTTACAGATGTTTCCATAATTTACTTATTTAGAATTTGTATAAATAAACAATTTACAGCAATATTTTCTGTATTTAATTTTGTGATTACAGTAAAATGCTCTACATTTGCATTTGAAAACGAAAATAAATCATTTCTTAACTAATTAATAACGCAAAGATAATGAAAAAACAGACACGAGCAACAAAAAGAGCTATAAAAACACCGAAGATATTGGTGGCTTACGAAGATATAAGTAAGCTGGCCACACTGCATAAATGCTCGAAGGTAACTGTCTACGCTGCACTGAAATATAGCAGCAACAGCCATAGAGCACAGGAGATAAGAAAAGATGCCCTCGACAACTTCGGGGGGATAGAGATTGAAGAAAATAGATTTATGTAACCACGCCGGGCGCCGGATATGTATTTGCCATATAACTATTCATAACATTTTCCTACTCGCCGGCGCCCGCTCTTTAAAAGACAAAGTAACATGAAAACAATATCAATTATAGCAGTAATACTCACATTCATACACACAGCACGCACGGCTGACGCTACAGCCTTATTTGTAGCCTTCACGTTTATGGGCTACACATGCTGGAAAGATTTGTACAGAACCTGGATAAGACATTTCAACAGATGAACGCAATAAACTTTCCTGACTGCACGGTTTCTTACGAAGTCCTCGTTAAAGACATCGCCGCTGAAGTCGTCAGACAGCTAAAAGAACAGGCCGCTGATCCTGAGATGATAAGTCAGCGAAAGGCCTACAAGATGTTTGGCCGCGGCAATGTGGACCGCTGGCGCAGAGAAGGCAAGCTGCATCCGTGCAAGCGCCCCGGAAAGGTTGAATACTTCATGAAGGAGCTTAGAGAAGCCCAACATATAATGCAAGATTACTTTTAGCCATTTTAATCAGGTGCCGGGAGAGTTGAAGGCTCGCATCACGCAGCGAGAGCGGCGGCACCACTACGAAGTTCCGAAGCGCAATGTCATTTGACGCGTAAGCCGCAAGGGTAGACTTTGGAAAATAGATCTTTGACATTATGGGACAAAAGACGAAAGCGAAGCTGCTGTAGAGACTGACAATCTATGACACGGCAGCGAGGACGCGAGTAGGGGCTATATATTTTGGAAGAACATTAGTTATAATTTACCATAACTACATATAGCCGGCGCTGTCATTAAATTGGCTGCGATGGAATCGGGCGCCGGCACTAAGATCAGTTAAGTGTTTTTCATGTTTAGTTTGACTTAAAGCACAGCGGTGCTATTCACCTAGATGTTTTTTTCTATACACCTGCACCCGCCGTGAGGCTCGTGCATTTTTAAATTCTCAAATTATGAACTGAAAATCTTTATATGACCACCCGGGCCACTGCGAAGCTCTCCGGTTTCGGTGTCGTGGCGGAATTGGTAGACGCGCGACGAGTACTGGAGCTTTACCCAGCCGGAAGGGTTACTCAAAGCAGAAAGCTCATGCAGGTTCGAATCCTGCCGGCACCACGCTAACAAGATGATGACATAACAACAGTTGAAGAATTTTCTTTTTGTAAATTTTTCATTGCACACTTCGGCCGCTGTGAAGTTCCCGAAGTTTTTACGAGACCAAACAGGCGAAAGCCTAATTATTAATAACTAAAATTTTAACGATGCAAACATATTTCACACGTGACGGACCGCTGAATATCAATATTTTATAATCAGCGTTTGAATTAATTTAAAATCATAAAAACAGAGTTAAATAACATATTTTTTAAACAAGATTATTTCGTTGTAATAGTGTGATTAGTAGTACCCACTTCGGTGGGTATCTGGCGAAATGACGAAATTGGTAAACGTATTCCAACCAAAAGGAAGGAATGGCATTAGGTTGAGACCGCGGTAAAACCTTTGTAAGTCCTTGCAGGTTCGAATCCTGCTTTCGCCACTATCTGTGCAGATAAGACAAGTTGGAAAGACAACTGGAGGATATTAGTTCAACGGTAAAACAGGTGGACGCACCTATGCAAGTTCGAATCTTGCATATCCTGCTATAATTTACTTTAATCATTTTAAAATGGAGCATTTAGGACGCTCAATCCCCGGTCCGCCGTGAGGTTCACCGGCTTTAAATTGGAAAACAAAAAACAATATATATGAAAAAGTTAGTTATCGCTGCCAACGTAGCAGCATTCATGCACACCTGCATGACAGGTGATGCAACGGCGTTAGTTATAGCTTTTGCGTGGTTTGCAACAATCTACGGCAAGACTTTGTACAAGTCATGGTACAAGTTGCTGTACAAATAAATAAGCCTATGAAACTATACGAACGCGACTACGCAGATTTGGTACGCAAGTGTGCCGACTGCGCAAACGCCGGTGTATCAGCAGTGTCTGTAGAAAAGAAGGACGAGACGCTGACGTTGACAGTAGATGTAACAGTCGAAGGGTACACAGAGGACGATTACTATAACGGCACAGGCGCATTTATCCCGGTAACTGCTGAGTGCCGTGTGATAGATGTGGAACTTTCATCACTTAACGAGAAGGCAAAGACACCCAACGTTGATACGGCACGTATCGAAAGCGAGACTGAGAAAATATTATTAACCATTTAAATAAATATTCTATGGATAATCAAGAAATGCAGATTATACAGGCGAAGCAAGCTGCAGAGTTTGCCCTGACACCTGTGGGGCAGACGGTAAAACAATTTGAAGTTATGCAGCGCATGGGCAAGATGTACGCTGAAAGTACTATTGTACCTGACATTTACAGAGAGAATATTGGAAACTGTATCATCACCGTTGATATGGCGATGAGAATGAATGTAAATCCGCTTATGGTGATGCAGAACCTGAATATCATCAAAGGTACACCACGTTGGGGATCGGCCTTCTTGATATCAACAATCAACATGTGCGGTAAGTTTACATCGCTTAAATACAGAGAACGAAATCTCGGCAAGGTCGGTAAAATAAAATACAACGAGACGAGATACGATCCTGTCTTGAAGAAGAACACAATCGTAGAACTTGAGTTTGACGGAACGAACATTGACAACTATGAGTGCATCGCCTATGCAACAGAGTTATCTACAGGTGAGATACTTGAGAGTAACCCGGTGTCGATTGAAACAGCCATTAAAGAAGGCTGGTACACGAAATCTGGAAGTAAATGGCGCACAATGGCGAAACTTATGCTGAGGTATAGAGCTGCAGCATGGTGGTCAAGAGTGTATTCGCCAGAGATCAGTATGGGATTCTTGACAAAAGAAGAAGCTGAAGATACGGTAGACGCGGAATATGTGGACCTTACCAACAAAGACAAGCTGTCGATGATGGCTGAACAGGCTGTTGAAGAGGCTAAGCCTGCAAAGACAAAGAAAACCGACAACAAAGTTAAGGAAGGTAATCTGTTATGAATGATGCGATAACAATAGATGTATCATCTGCTGCTGGTGTAGATGATAAAATAAAAGAAAGCGAACAGCACACTCTGGGCTGGTACCGGGCGCGGCTCGGGAACTTCACCGGCAGCAATGTGTGGAAACTTACAAAGGAGAGCCGCTCAGACGGCTTCTCCGAAACAGCTAACAGCTATATATATAACGTAGCGGCAACAAGATACATGAACCCGCTGGTCGTGAATGACGATAATCTGTTTGACGAATATCTGAACATCACGAACGTTGAGACAAAGGCCATGCGTTGGGGCACAGAACAAGAAGAGTACGCAAGACAGCTGTACGCTAAGTTGAAAGGATATGCAGTAGTTGAACGAGGCAGCGTAGCACACAAGACAATACCGCACTTCGCGTCAAGTCCTGACGGCTTTATTGCAGACGACGGCGACGGAAAGAGCGGTTGCGTTGAGATAAAATGTCCGAACCAGGAAAGCTATATGCGTTATCGTTGTGAAGTTAAGGACAATGCGACGCTGAAGAAAGTCAAACCTGAATACTACTGGCAGTGCCAAAGCCACATGATGTGTACAGGCGCAGAATGGTGCGATTTCGTAGCATATTGCCCGTGGCAGCAACATCCTATACATATAGTGAGAATATATCCGGACGAGGCGGATATGAAACTTTTGGAAGAAAAAATAAATAAAGCAGAACAAATAATATTGACTATAAAATAATGGCAAACACAATTAGCGGAAAGATACATCTTATAACAGATGTGCAGGAGATAAAGGGCAAATCGGGCAATTCGTTCTATAAAAGACAGCTTGTTATTGACGCAAAACGTTACGATCCGATAACGGGGGAGCCGAAATATGACAACTATCCAAGTTTTGAGTTTTCGGGTGAAGCGATGAAACAACTTGACGATTACAAGGTCGGCGATGCTGTAACGGTAAGCTACGATATTAACGGCAGGGAAGTGAAGGACGAGAACGGCAACGTTCGATACTTCAATTCGATAAGAGGCTACAAGGTTGAGCCATACGGAGCCAAAGATATGCAACAGCCGGCACCGCAACCGCAGGAGAGTGAGAGTAGTAACGATGATATACCATTTTAAAAGGAGGACAAGAAAATGAAACACAAAGTAGGAGACAAAGTTCGTATCAAGTCAAAAGAGTGGTATGAGAAGAACAAAAATGCATCTGGCTATATATTATGCGGAGGAACATTCTTTATTGAAGACATGGAGCGTTATTGTGGAGAAACGGCCACAATAACAAGTATAGATAAAACATACAATATTAACATAGATAATAATGAATTTGATTGGACTGACGAGATGTTCGAGGACGACGAACTGCACGCAAGCGAAGATTTGCTGAAAGACATTGCCAACGTTATCAAGGCGCACAACATGGGCGTGCAGGTCAGCGAAGAGGACGGCAAACTTATCATTGAGCCGTTGGAGGAACAGAAAGAGGAAGATTTACCGATTGACACGCCTTGTATGGTAGCTGACAATAATTATCCTCATAGCCTTGCCCTTCGTTATTACGCTGGCAATAAACGTGTTTTTTACAACGGGGAGCGTTCATGCGAAAGCACTGGAGATACAAGATATGATATAATCATTCCGTGGAATAAGTTCAATCCGAACGACATCGAGGAAAGCCTAAAACATAACATCGTAAAATCTTAATAATATGCTATACGAAATAACAACAAAGGTCAGAAAGTTGCAGAAGGACGGCAGCGAGAAAGAAGTTACAGAACGATATATAACAGATTGTGAATTGTTTGCCGAGGCTGAACACGCAGGAATGCACAGCTATGCTGATTATCAGCAGGAGGGCGATGTCGTTGCCCTCAAGCGCAGCAATGTGCGTGAGATAGTTAACGAGGACGACGACAAAGACTATTACTACAAGGCAACAATCGTCACCAAGACTATTGACGGCAAGGAGAACGAAAAGGAGCAGAAGTATTACGTTCTGATACGTGCCGATAATCTCAGTGAGGCTACTTCCAAGGCTCACGAGTATATGCGTCAAGGACTGGATGACATGGTTCTGGACAGCATGGTTAAGACAAAGATAATTGATAAACTTTAGTCATTACAGGTGCAGGGGCGGCTCGAAACCGGCATCACGTCTTGCGGACGGCTGCACCACAATCAACTTAAAAAAATCAAATATGACAAAACAGCAAATTATTGAACAGATCACCGAACTTACAGGCATACCACGTTCGGAAGTGAGAAAAAGTATAGAAGGCTTGTTAGAAGTTCTTACACAAGCCTTTGCAAATGGACAGAACGTTTATTTGCGAGGCTTTGGTACATTCAACGTCGTGCAATCAAAGCCACGCAAGGCACGCATAATCTCCACTGGAGAGCAATGCGTGGTGCCGGCACGAAAGCACCTGAAGTTTAAGCCGTGCAACGAGTTAAAGAACAGGATAAAATAACACAAGCTATGGTGCAGATAAGTAAGACTGATGCCAAGCTCCTGATAAAATACTTATCTGATGCCGCAGCCTATTACAGACATCATGGCACATCGGCCAAGGAGCACAACAGAGCAAGGCTGCTTAATAACATGGCTATAAAAATAAGAAGAAAGAATGAACTTTGAAAAGATGCTGAAACTTGCGAATAGCAAGAAAGTCAGGAAGAAGCCTGACGACGAGGAACACAGGATACAATGCGAATGCATAAGGGCGTTCAGGTATAAATATCCTGGAATGGTACATAATCTTTTTGCAGTTCCTAATGGCGGAAAGCGAAATAAGATTGTTGCAGGGAAGCTCAAAGCTGAAGGCGCTTTGGCAGGAGTATCTGATTTGATATTTCTTAAATCAAATAAGCATTACGGTGCTTTGCTTATAGAAGTGAAGACGCCTAAAGGCAGGCAACAGCAGAACCAGAAGGAATGGGAGCGGAAAATTATTCAGGACGGATATAAGTATGTTGTAATACATTCTGCTGAAGAAATGCTGAAAGAGATAGAGGCGTATTTAATAGAGTAGGGTATGGATGACGGATATATAACACTGAGCCGTCGTTTCTTCGCAAGCGAGAAATGGCAGGCCGCCCGGGCTTTTAGTGAGGCCGAAGCATGGTTAGACTTGATACAGTCTGCACGATTTGAGGCATCATCGACAACGTCGCGCATCGGGTGCTACGAAGTAACATGGAACAGAGGACAATATCCTGCATCAAATAGATACCTTGCAAAGAAATGGGGAAGATCTGAACAATGGGTTAAATCTTTTCTTCGGAGGTTGAAACGTGATGATATGATCACTACAGACAACAGCCAAGGCGTAACGGTGATTACTCTGAAAAATTATGACAAATATAATTATCAGAAAGTGCAAAGCCAAAATATGGCAAGCAACCCACCTGACAATACACCAAATAACCCACTTAACAACTTGACTGATAGTGAGTTGCAGGCCTTGGTAACTCACCTCATAACCCACTTGATAACTCACCCCGAAATTTTGCAACTCACCTCTAACCCAAATAATAATAAAGATAATAATATTATTATTACTACTACGACTACCAACGCGTGCGCGTGCGAGGAAACTGGAACCGGAACAGAAGATTTTGAGCTGACGGTTTATCCAAAATACATTAAGAGCCTGAAGAAGTCGAAGGGCTGGCTTGAAACGTTGGCAATGAATTATCATTTGACAATTGAGAGTTTGAAAAAATATCTTGATGATTTTGAAAGTGATTGCATCTGTCGCGGTTTTAACGACAAGAACAAAACATTGCGCGACTGCATGGCACATTTCAACAACTGGCTTATGATACGCATGAGATTAGAAAATGAAAGGAAAGACAATGGAAACAGACAAAGCAATGGCGCTCCTACGACAAAGGCAGCGAGAAGAAATGAAGCCGCTGGACTTGTCGCAAAGATACTTGCAAGAGACAATCTATAACGCCTACGGCAACAAAGATCAGTTTATGCTGACTTTTACTTGCAGCCATGAGAAAATGTACTGCAAACATATATGGCGCTGTATCTTTGGCAGCGCACCTACGTTAAGCCAGATAAATCTTGCTTACGGGAAAAATACATCTGCGGCATGTGTAGTTCCGCTGCTGACAGACGTCAGCGAATTTTGCGGATGTAAAGAAAAGCTTAGCGAAGATCAGTTAGAAGAGTTATCGTATATCATTTCAGGTGAATATCACTGGTTAAAGATAACAGAGATAATGTTATTCTTCTGGTGGTTTAAATCCGGGAAATATGGCAAGTTCTACGGCAGCGTGGATCCAATGATTATTGTTTCAGCGCTGAAACAATTTGTGAAAGACAGGAATGCCATAATCGCAAAACGTGACATCATGGAGAAAGAGCAAAAGGAAAAAGAGTGGAAAAAAACAGCACTCACCTACGAACAATGGCGAGAGCTGCATAAAAACGATAATAAATCACAAAACAATGAGTAAGATAATTTTTAACGAGAGCCACGAAATTAGAGACGGCTTAAAACTTATAAGGCAAGGGGCTGTAATGGTCTTAAAACGCATCCTAAGCGCTGTGGACGGCATCGTACACGCTAAACCATACCTGTTTATGTTGATTGAGTTTGCTGTAATGTTATTAATATGCCTTGCGTGCATCGGACAGGCGAGAGCGGAGAGAGACACAGCAAGTAAACGCTACGTCGAAGCGCAGGCTAAGGCTGACAGCCTATCTGTAAGTGAAGAGATGTGGCATAATTTAGCGAAAAAGAAATGACTATGGCACAACTTACAACAGAACAGAGGAATTACATCATCGCCCATATCAACGACAGGCCGAGGACAGCCGTTGCAAGAGCAGCAGGGGTGTCGCTCTCGGCAGTGTACAGAATAGTCCACGAGCAGGGCGGCATTATGCAGTACGAGCGCACCCGGCGCAATCCTTATCACGTTGAGTTAGTCAGAAAGTACTATCCGACAATGACAGGCAGTGAGATTGAGGCGAAGTTTGGCATACAAAAAAATCGTGCAGATAAGATAGCAAACGAGTTAGGCATAAAACATACGCCCGAAACACAGGAACGTATCAGGCAGAAAATTCAAGACAATATAACCAACAACCGCCACAAGATAGATTTCAAGGAATTGGGTCATAAGCGGTCGGTACGTTACAAGATGGAGTATTACAGGAAGCGGGAAGGCAAGCCGCAAAAGACAAAGCTGCGTTTAGCCGAGACGAGTTACAAAGTTTATAAGGCTAAATGGAACTTGATTAAACGGCACGGCTACATTGAGACCACAGATGCATACACTCTTATGTACGACAGGAATACACACAGGATGAACGAACAATACTATGCCGGGAAATACAAATTAAGATTTATTGAAGATGAAAGTAACGATATATTGGAACACAAAGGATAGCGGCATTATACACCGAATTAGGCAACGGTACAATATCAGTCAAGGAATGAGTATAAATGGCGAGACTGATATCGAGGTGAACGAACTGCAGCTCGAGGAACTTCGGGAAGTAGAACGGAGAGGTTATATAAAATTGAGATTTAAACCATGAGGATAACATTATTGGCCGTTGACAGCGATTATCCAAATCTGGCCCTTATGAAAATTAGCGCATATCACAAGCAATCTGGAGACGCTGTTGAATGGTATAATTCATTTGATAGTTACGATCGGCTGTACATGGCAAAAGTATTCAATTTTACACCTGATTATAATTATATCATCAGCAACGTTTCTGACATTGTGAAAGGCGGCACTGGATATGATATACATTCTAAGCTACCTGAAGAAATAGACAGGCTTCAGCCTGATTATTCAATATATCCAGGCATAGATGCAAGAACATCATACGGTTTCCTGACGCGCGGATGCCCTAATCATTGTAAATGGTGCGTGGTTCCTCATAAGGAAGGTAACATCAAGCCATACATGGATATAGACGAAGTTACATTAAACGGCAAGAGACCTTATGCAATACTCCTGGATAACAACGCGTTGGCATGTGATTATGGTATCAATCAGATAGAAAAGATTGTATCACGTAAATATCACGTTGACTTTAATCAGGCTTTGGATGCACGATTAGTTACTCCAGAAATAGCCAAGTTATTGGCAAAAGTTAAGTGGATAAAGCGCATAAGGTTTGGATGCGATACGGCAAAGCAGGTTAATGACTGCTTACGTGCTATACAGCTTGTCCGCAGTTACGGATACACCGGAGAATTTTTGTTGTATTGCATTATCATAGATTTTGAGGAGAGCTTCTACCGAATAAATTGTTGGAAAGAAGATCATAAGTGCGTTCCTTTTGCACAGCCTTACAGGGATCCGTACAAAAGAAATGTTATTATACCTCAATGGCAAAAAGATTTGGCACATTGGGCAAATCGTAAGGAACTATTTTTCAAATGCGAATTTGCGGACTATGAACCGCGAAAAGGATTTAAATGTAAAGAATATTTTGAATAAAATATGAAAACCATTGACACAATTGAAGCAAACGCATATCTTATGCGTGGCGCACTGCCTTCGGTGGAGCGTTCACGAGACGAATATACAGGCTCTGTATTCGGCTCTGCCGCGTTGGCCTATATAACAATAATACACGCCACTGACGCAATGGATATGATGCAGGAACGTTTGCCAAAGTTCTACGAGAATAGGCAGATAAGAAAGTACATTAACCGTATGGCAGGAACGAAGGCGAGTATGGGCGAGATACGGAAGCTAACCCTTGCAATCGGTGAGTTATTGGCTCACGATTGCGACAAGGCGTGGGTGGCAGACTTTGGCAATGCAGCCTACGAAAAAGTGCAGCCTTATACAGAGAAGTTACGCATCGCCTTGGCAAATGCTTTAGGACGATACGACGTTCCAGATATAAATGTCTGCGCGGCCATCCTTGTTGCGCAGTCGCTTGCCAGTGAAGCTGTTGAATACGTTAAGAGACGTTCATCAAAATTTACGAACTTCACTATACTTATGAAAGGAAAGGGAAGACAGACTGTATCTTCATGCCTCTCGTCTATGTCCTGTTCTGCACTTGAGTATTGTTTGCGTAATATAGCACGCATACTTGTTGAGGATAAGCTGACGGACGATGTAGACCTTACGAAGGATAAGTCCGTGGAAACCGGGCTGAAAGCTGTGTTAAACGTTATGGCGGACACCAACACGTGGATATACGCACGAGATAAGGCGGACGAATTAAATCATGTAGAACATAACAACGATAACAAATAATGAAAAAAGAAATTGATGCATGGATATACAATCCGACAAGGTCGTTATTCAAAAAGAAAAAGACTGAAAAAGCGGTGGGATATATAATTTATTGTGAATGTCCAGAAAAATGCGAGTTGTATGCAAAGCATAAGTGTGTGGTTTATAATAACAAATGCCCTTATGGTAGCCGTGGTTCTGTGATAGGCTATTCGGTTATGGCAAGAAAATTCAGTTCTTGGATGAAAGAGTTTGAGGCAGCGCATAAAGATGTATATAGAACACAATTATCTGCACCGAGGAAGCTTGAATATTTTATGGATTACGTGTATATACCTATTGCTTATCTTAATATGAATGACAAAATAGATTTCTACGATGGTGGCGGATTAATGAGTACGCGTAAACCTATTATTAAACGTTCAATGTTTACCGCTGATTTCATAAATGATAAAATACTGAATTTTATTCCTCGCTCATATTTTGGAAATGCAGAAATAAAGGACTATCAAGCGAAAGAAGTGCCTAAGTTCCTTAATTGGCTGAAAGAACTTGACATTGACTTGTATAATAAAGTCCGAGAGTTAAATCCACAACATAAAGGTTTTGCTGCAATGACTAATGTAGGCAGAAAGGCAAAGCTTAAAACTCTAACACCAAACATAGGAGAGTTTAAAGACATTCATGGTGGGTTATGGACATGGGACGGCATGTATATTACAAGTGAAAATTCCAAAGCATCATTTACCCTTGTAGAAACAAGAGAGATAGAGGAATGCAGGATTAAACCGAAGGACGACGTTATCGTACAAGTTACCGATGAAAGACAAGTAAATGCCAATACAGAATTTATTGATTAATTATGAAAAAGAGATTAGCAAAAAAGATAATGGATAGAATATTCTATTTCAAAAATTGGGATAGTAACTATTTACCCTATTCAAAAGAACAACAAAAGAAAGCTGTAAAAACAGCATGTAAAGGATATAAGACAGAAACTCGCCATTTGTGTATGGAACAGATACCGATTAATAAAGTGCCATTGAAGTTTAGAAAGCATAAAGGATTTTTACCAGACGAATTTAAACAGTTATATTGATAAAACGGGAATTAGGGGAAATTTTGAGAAAATTTCCTCAAATATAGTTGGATTTATTGATATCGTAATATGAGCAAAGAACAAAATCATGTCAAAGATGCCATTAAGGCTTATCTGGACGAACGGGCAAAAAATGACGAACAATTTGCACAGAGTTATGCGAAAGCTAACAAAAATATAGACGAATGCTTCGATTATGTCATTGGAGAAGCACATAAGCGTGGTAATGCTGTTTACATGACTGACGCTGAAGTATTCGGGCTGGCAGTCCACTACTACGACGAAGATGACATAATGATAAACAAGCTGCCCAAAGGAACACATGTGAACACTTCAGCATCAGCAGTGGAACTTTCGGAAGAAGACAAAGCAAAAGCCCACGAGCAGGCTGTCAAGGCATACCAGCAACAGTGCATCTATCGTATGCGCGAAGCCGATGAAGAAAAGGCAAAGAAGCTTGCTGAACGCAGAAAGGCTGAGAGAGAAAGAAGTAAACACGCCGAGCAATCACTATTCGACTTTTAAGATTATGAAACCACGTAACAAAACAGAACGGTTGGTGGCCGAACTAAGTGCAAAGCTGCCGGCCATTACTGAAAAACAGAAACAATGGGCTAAAGATACCTGTTTTGAGAAAATCGGTTACTACAGCAAAGGCGAAGTATGGTGTATGAATTGCGGTAAAGTACACGAAAAGAACTCGTCTCCGCTAGGAATAGACATAGTAGGAGACGAAACTGTATGTCCTTACTGTGGGGCACACTTAAAGTTGGTGAATAGCCGGAAACGCAAATCTGATGATCGTTGGTACTTTACGATCGCAACCACCTGCAGGGGATTTCAGGTCTTTCGTCACTTCATCATCGAAAGACAGATGTATAAGATGTCTGGAAACATATCTGAAGGGCATGGGCCATACTTCAGTATAAACGAAGCGGTACAGAACTGGATATCAGAAGACGGGAAGGAATATGTCATGGCTAGACCATGCAAGCCTATGGCCTGGGTGTATGACGCATGGGACTTCTGCAAGCCCATGAGCATAAAGGACAAAGGAAATGGAAGATATTCATACATCCCTGACAAATACGATATAAATTCTGAATTTGTCTATCCAAAACGAAGACTTATCCCAAAATTAAAGAGAAACGGTTTTACATTCCGTTGCAAAGGAATATCTGTAAGCAGTCTTGCTGTCATGCTGCTGACTGACAATGAAGCTGAGATGCTTATAAAAACAAAGCAGTATGGTCTTCTTTATACTAAAGGAACACGAGGGATACCGGAAAATATTAAACATGCTGTAAATATTTGTAACCGGAATCATTATATCGTGAAGGACGCATCTTTATGGATTGATTATATTGATCTTTTGCAGTATTTCCACCTTGACACGCATAACGCACATTATGTATGTCCTGTAAATTTGAAAGCTGAACACGATCGCCTTTTGAAGAGAAAGAATCGTGAGGAGGCCAGACAAAGAGAGATTGACAGAATGAGAGAAGCTCAGGGATGGGAAAAGACCTACGCACAGGAAAAAGGCCGTTTCTTCGGTATATGCTTCGGCAATGAACACATTGTTATAACTGTCATACAGTCCGTAGCGGAAATGGCCGAGGAAGGAGAGAAAATGCACCATTGTGTATATGCATGCGGCTATTACAAGAAGAAAGAAAGCCTTATACTATCAGCAAAGGACAAAGCAGGGAACCGTATTGAAACAATTGAACTGAACCTTAAAAACTTTAAGGTTGTGCAGAGCCGTGGCGTATGTAACAGCAATACACCGATGCACAACGAAATCATTGAGTTGGTAAATAAAAATATTAACCTGATAAGACAAGTAGTATGAGCCCAAAAGAAGCAAGAAACAGTTTACAAAATACAAATAATCGCACAGAAACAGTGAAAGCACGTATCAAGGCTACAGGTGAAATAATCGAATTAAATGAAAAAGTAAGTTTCCTTGATTATGCGCGTGGAATATACAGAGATACGGACGGAAATAAATATCACTATGAAGAGCTTGAAATATTTGAGAGAGAGTATGAGAAACATATCGACTGGGAACAGAGACGCTATGAAATAGCAAAGGCCATGCTCCCGGTAATATACCTTGACGACGGTCAGGCGGAGCGCGCTGACGATTCGGACTTGGGCTTTGAGTACAAAAGCGACCGGCATTGCGCCAAAGAAGCTGTGGACTTTGCCGATGCTCTTATTGCGGAACTTAAAAAGAGGGAATAATATGGATGAATTTTGTAAATGGTTGAGTACGACACTGATTTGTACTTTATACGGTTTGTCTTTGGGTAATGCTTTAAGTTGGATAATTTTAGGTGATTTCAAGTACGCTCTTTATTCATTTTCTTTATTTGTGCTTGCTGCCCTGTATGAGATTGTTATCGAATTGAAGAAGTTGAATGATAAGAAATGACGAACATAAAGTTTAAATCATTATGATAAAAACAAACGAATTAATGTTAGGTAATTGGGTATATGCAGGAGATAAGACGCAGTTCCCAATGCAAGTAGTAGGAGTGTTTGACGATGTCGCTTACCTTGATTTTGAGGGTAATGAGTCTGATATGTGGGAGGAAGAAGAAGAGGATATGTTTCCTGTGCCACTAACAGAAGAGATATTGCTGAAAAATGGGTTTATAAACATATCTGATTACTATAAAGATAAAGAGGGAAATATCTTTGTAAGATTAGGTGATGATATAACTACAAGCATACGTGTTGAATGCTTAGATAGGGAACCAAATAAACCTACTTGCTCAAAAGTTTCCGCTTTTAATAAAACAAAATACCTCCACGAGTTACAGAACTTGCTAACCTTAGCAGGAATAGAAATGGAATTTAAGATATGAAACCAATGAAAATATACATAAGTCTACCGATATCCGGCAGAGATATTGAAGAAGTAGAAGCAAGTTGCATTTTTGCAACCGGAGTGATAGAGAAGAAAGGACACACAGCAGTATCACCGCTTGAAGTATCGCCTGATACTGATGCGCCATACTCTACACACATGGGTAATGACATAGCCGCACTGCTTGAATGTGATGCGGTTCTGTTCCTTGAAGGCTGGCAAATGTCAAAAGGCTGCCAGCTCGAACACAAGGCGGCAGAATTATACGACAAAATTAAGTATTACAAATTGGAGGAGATATAAAATGAATATAGATGTGATGTTTTCAAGCAAGACGGATCAATGGTCTACACCGCAAGATCTTTACGATAAATTAAACAAAGAATTTAATTTCACGTTAGATCCTTGCGCAGATGAATGTAATCATAAATGCGATAAGTTCTATACAAAAGAGCAAGACGGACTAAGCAGGACTGGCAAGGCGAAACAGTTTTTTTGCAATCCGCCGTATGGTAGAGCTATAAAAAATTGGGTGAAGAAATGTTATGATGAATCACAAAAGAGGAATACCAAAGTTGTAATGCTTATTCCTGCAAGAACTGACACATCTTATTTCCACGACTTTATTATCCACAAGGCAAAAGAAATAAGATTTATTAGAGGCAGGCTTAAATTTGGATATTCTAATAATTCAGCGCCATTTCCGTCAATGATTGTTGTATTTTAAATTTAAAACTATGGATATAAAAGAGCAGAAAGCAAAAGAATATGCGGAAAGCATACCGCAGTTTGACGAGCGTAAGCAATACTGCATTGAGGACTTCTGCGCAGGCTGGGACGAGGCTTTAAAATCTTTATTAGTCGATGCCTCAAAAGAGCTGCCTGAATACGATGAAGCTGTTTGGGTGATTAATGCAGACGGAGACCAATTCTATTGCCACAGAAGCAAAGAAGATATTGTTAAGACCGACAAATGCGGTTGGTGCAATTATACCGGCTCTGATATTATAGCATGGATTAGACCGACATCATTTAAAGAAATACTTGAAATGAATAAAGACATTTTGAAACGATTAAAGGATAAGTGATTATGGAAGAAAACGATAAACTCACAGCTATCAACGCACATCGCCGGTCGTGTCTGCAGTGGAACTGCTGCAAACATCGTGTGGGTAAAATTACCTGCACAGAAGAATGTGAGTATGTTAAAAGATTTGTTGATTTAATAAATGAATAGTATGCCAACAGAATCAGTAAAGAACGACAGGCAAGACAACAAGGTAATGATGGACCTGTTGCCGTGGGCTGAACTTGAAGAAATAGCAAAAGTGTTTACGGCCGGGGCAAAGAAGTATGGCCCAAACCGCTGGCAAAATCTGCCGAATGGGTATGAACGTTACAAAGGCGCAATGCTTAGGCACCTTACTGAGGTCGAGAAAGGCAATGCCATTGATACTGATACAGGTTGCATGCACGCAGCGCAAGTAGCAGTAAACGCAATATTTATGTTAAGTTATAAATTAAAAGAGTATTCAAAGGAAATATGGAAGCCGTTTCCTTATAATGTTGATAAATACGAGGTTAGTTCACTAGGTAATATAAGAAATAAAATTACTGGCAAACTGCTATCTCTGCACGACAATGGAGCAGGATATAAATTTGTTTCAATTAGGATTAATGGTAAAATTAAAAATTTATACGTACATAGAATTGTTGCTTCTGCATTTTGTGAAAAAAGTATAGGGAAAGATTATGTTGATCACATAAATGGTATTAGAGACGACAACAGACAAATTAATCTAAGATGGTGTACTCAAAAAGAGAATTCAAATTACCCAATAGCAAGAGCAAATGCCTCAAAAGCTCTCAAGATAGCTATGAATAGGCCTAAGACAAAACAAAGGCTATCTGAGTCAATGATCAAAGTCTTTTTAAGAAAAGATGTCAGAGAAAAAATCTCTAAAGCAATTAAAAAAAAATAGAGAAAATGGTCTTTATGATAATCAGAATAAATCGGTAGCAAAAATTTCAACTTCCGGAGAAATTGAAAAAATCTATAATTCTTTATCAGAATTGAAGTCAGATGGCTTTGATCCGAGCTTTGTATGTAAGGTATGTAAAGGTAAAAAAAAGATGGCTTATGGTTATAAATGGGAATATGTATAAAACTATTTGCGCGCAAGTGGCCTGGAATGCAATAGCGATGCTGCATTTCAAAATGAAAGAAGTTGAACAATCAAAGGAGAACAAATAAATGACACCAGAAGAATTTATACAATCAAAGGTTATCAACGATAACGGCTATGAACATCATTCATGCGAAATGGTGGCAAAGGCAGACGCACTTAGAGCAATAGATATGGCTCGGAATGAGAAAACAAAGGCAAAAGAGTGCTTGAAGAAATTAGGCATTGAAGAAAAACTTAAATGCGAGTTCAAGCCGTTTGATAAGGTGTTGGTAAGGGATTTAGAATTTAGAGTTTGGTATGCGGATATATTTTCTCATATTAACAAGGACGACGGTAGTTATATGTGCATCGGTTCTAGTTGGGATGAGTGCATCCCCTACAACGAACAAACAGATCATCTTTTAGGAACAACTGAAAATTACAAATAAACCATGACAGTAATAGAATTAATACGCGCTTTGCGCAAAGTAGAGAACAAAGGGCAGGAAGTGTATATAATTACTCCTGACGGCTGGAAAATGAATTTACTACAGCAATACATCAAAGACGAGAGCGGAAAACCATTATTAAACTTAAACAAATAATCATGTACACAACAGTTATTAATGAAATCATGGCCTTTCTTTTCGGCCGCAAGTATTATGCTAACATCGTAGGAACACGTGGAACAAACAAAAAAGAGATTTGTTCGTTCATCTTCAGAACAAAGGACGAGGCGCGCAAGCATCATGAAGAGATCCTTACAACGCGGACATTCTCCTTTATTGAGACAATTTCTTTCCGTTCCAGAAAAGAGTACTAACAACAAAGCGCAGCCGTTAAAAGTTAAACCTTCGCGGCTGTGCTTTTTAATATCTTTGCATTATGAAAATATTAGGAAAACTTATAAACATCATCAACTCACTACGATATTATGTCGTAGCTGATCCTTCCGACAATTCCATAACATTGTCGAAGAAATTGTTTTATCATATCAAGAAGCATTCTGCATCAGACAGCGATACATCAGTCTTTGTTTTCCGAATACCTCAGCACAACACTTTCGGCTTTATGCTGAATCCGGATATAGAAGAGCAGACACAGCTCTGTCAGATACAATACAACGGAAAATACAAATGCGTAGGATTTGAAACGCTTTGCCCCTCTGTAGGATATATATTGTTTAACTACGGTCTGCCGGCTCTTCATAAGGTGAAGATGTCAGTGTCATTGCACAAGACGCCCCAGGGTCGCTTATACTATCAGTTTGACGCGCCAAAAAAGATAAGACATGAAGAGCATATTAGGAAACAAGATAAGGAAGCCTGACATCACCTTTTACAGTAACGGCCGCATCGACATATCAGCACACGTGGCGAAAGCCCTTTCAATGAAGAGGGGAGATGTCATCGACATACTTGATCATGGCATGGAGCTGTATATCTTCATACGCCTTCATGCTCCTACCGTAGGCAACTACAAAGCTACGTGCTACGAAACGAAAAAGAACAGCCGTAACTTCCGGACATACTCCATACAGCTGTGCGACGGCATAATGAAAATATGCGGCGCAGATGATTTGCCGAGAATCAAACTTAGCGTAGGCGAACCGGTGGAGATTGAAGGCTACGGAACAGCGCTTCCGCTAATATATAAAAATATTCTTAACGATGATACAGGAAATTAAGTATAGTGGATATGCAGCCAGCCCGTCTGACTATGAATGTCCTGACGGACAACTGGCTCTTTCGTTAAACGCAGTTTTAGAGGACGGATCGCTAAAGCCGGTTCTTCCTCCAAAAGTGCTGAAAAATATCGGAAAGACAACAAAAATAATATTCATCCACAAGACGCAGGCTTTCACGCATTATATTGTTTACAACAGCGTAAGCAATACATTTGCATGGACTGACACCACGTTTGAAGATGTGAACATAATAGGGACATATACCGGCGTCAAGTCTATAAATGCTTTAGGAAATGTCCTTATCATGGCGTCAGACGCTCCTATAATATATCTATATTGGAAAGACGGATCTTATATAGATCTTGGCAGCCGGCCGGAGCCAATAAAGATACAGACCGCAGTTTCCACTGCTCTTCAGTCAAGCTCGCAGTTCGAGGCAAACGACGATGAATATTACACCTTCAATGACTTTATTGATATAGAGAAATTTAAAAATGCCCTTGCTGATAACAGCGCAACACTCTATGTCGATGAAGAGAAGAAAACAAAACTTGCAAACCGTATCTTCGCACTTCTTAACAGCATGATCGTAGAATCGGGCAAGAAAGGTTCATTTAACTATCCGTTCTTCATAAGGTTTGCATATCGCCTTTATGACGGAACCAGGATAATGTATACAGCGCCGCACCTGATAATTCCCACTTCAACAGGCAAGCCGCTACTGCTTCTTAACGTACTTGATGAAAAGATACGCCCGCTGTTCTTCCTGCCTGAAACGTTTTTGTCTTTCAGATGCCTGCCGGCAGATAAGAAATGGAAGGACATTATAACACACGTCGATGTATTCGTAACTCAGCAGCTCTACGGATATATTGCTGACGATAAAGGCATAAGCGAAATATCACATGTCGGCAGTGATGAATCAGAAGCGTATACCACCGGTAACGTTACAATAGACGGAATGATACATAACTACCGCCCGAATATCGTAGATGTTATCGGCCAGGGATATTACAACGTAAATCAGATTAATATCAATGCCGTCAGAACATGGAACGGCTACAACGATTCAGGCGCGACTTATGCGTGGATGGACCTTAAAGGCGAGGATTCTTCCAAATTCTACATGTCTACGCTCGTTCAGGTTGTCGGTTCTCCTGCAAAGTATAGTGAACTGCCGACAATAGAAGTTTCGGATGCAAAGGCGTTAGGCTTGCCTGTAAAAGAAGGTTTTAAGATTTACAAGGTTGACAAAGAAACCGCCCAGTCTACTGCACAGGTGTCGGCGTGGGACAGCACATGCCGTATTTACATCAGACGCGAGGGCAGCATCGCCGGCAACAGCGTGTATTTCTCTACCAGCAACGCCGAAATAGATCTTGATACATGTCTTTCGGTGAAACTTACACGAGAGACCGACGAAGATGTTATACAAAAGACTTTTAATGACATGATAATAGGGGATAACCCTTATTACTTGCTTTACTCAATCGAATACGAAAAGCTGCTCAGTGATAGTGATGCAGAGATAACAATAACGCCCGACTTAGGTAACGGCCTGATAAAGAACATAACAGTCAAGGAAAATATTTCAGACGACTATCGTTCAGGAGACAGCCTTATAGCAAGCTGCCTTCATTCATACAACAGCCGTATAAACATCGTAACAAAAGACATCATACCTTATCAGGGCGACTATTTCCCAAGCCTGTTTGACTATCCGGGATGGGACAACACCGGCTTTAACGACATTCCGGCAGACATAGCCAATTACATCACAGACATATATTTTGAGATATACGAGAACGACACGACCTATGTAGCACACATAGCAAATGCTGACACTTTCTATAGCTACCAGTTTGGCTTCCTCACGTGGCTGTTCTATCCGAACGTAAACGCAAAGAGAGTGTATTTCAAAGATTCTCAAAGTAAGATATTCAGCATAGACCTTAAACAGCACGACTTCCTGAACGGAGCCTACGCCTTTAATAATTTTCAGCCTCTTGCATATATGGCAAAGAGTGCCGACAGCGTTCCGTCAGGTGCCGGCAGCATACCTGCCGACAAGATATATACGTCAGAGGTGAACAATCCCTTCTGCTTCCCTGCAACAAATATCAACTCTGTTGGCACAGGGGACATTCTCGGCATAAGTTCTGCTGCAAAGGCTTTATCGCAAGGGCAGTTCGGACAATTCCCATTATATGCATTCACCACAGAAGGCGTGTGGGCCCTTGAAGTGTCGTCTACCGGCACGTATATGGCCAAACAGCCTATAACACGTGATGTGTGCATAAATGCCGAGAGCATTACGCAGATTGATTCATCTGTTCTTTTCGCCACGGCACGCGGCATCATGGTTATCAGTGGTTCGGAAACGGCCTGCCTTTCGGATGCCATTAACAGCGACGACGCTTTCACAGCTGATAATCTTCCGGGCATAGAGGAGTTTATAAAATATTATAACAGCATGGCCGGAGAAGGAAACGAAGTGTCGGTTGACAAAATCAAGATTCTTCCCTTCAGTGAGTTTCTCGCATCATGCAAGATGATATACGACTACACTAATCAGCATATCATAGTATACTCACCCGGTGTGCCTTATGCTTATGTGTATTCGCTGAAGTCAAAAGAGTGGGGCATGATCGTCAGCAATATAACGGACGGCGTAAATTCTTACCCGGATGCGCTCGCCATGCTTGAAGGCGGAGATGTGGCGAATTTTTCTGTTTCTGACGCGTCAAAATCAGTTGCGCTTATAATTAGCCGTCCGCTAAAGCCGGGACAGGCAGACGTGCTTAAAACGGCTGATACAGTCATACAGCGCGGCTTTGTACGCAAGACCGATGTGCGTCAGGTTCTTTACGGCTCGCGCGACTTGTTTAATTGGCATACTCTGTGGAGCAGCGACACATCTTATATGAGAGGCTTTCGCGGTACGCCTTATAAGTATTTCCGTGTAGCAATCATATGCACGCTTGAAAAGAGCAAAGGTCTTTATGGCTGCACATTCAATTTCACACCGCGGTTTACAAATCGTCTTAGATAGAATGTTTATAGGTTAATAGTTTTATAAGTAAAAGATTGTTTCAGAAAAAGAGCCGGGATGCGTGATGCACCTCGGCTCTTTACGTTTAGAAAGGTTTAAGTCTGCGTCTTACATGTTTTTGACGCGAGACAAGAGACGATCTTATCTTCTCTTTTATCAGGGTAAATTTCTTTTCCCACTTTCCTTCGCTGTCAGGATTTGTTATGCTCATCCAGTCTGCCAGCACACGGCATACAAAATATTCATGTATCAGCTTTGACAAGAGTTCCACCGTTGTCTGAGAAAAAGATGAAGGTATTGTCAGCACGATGCTATATTTTTCAGGTTCTGTCAGCCTATCATCCAAAACCTCATTTTCCGTTATCTCCTGCTTTGTGTACGGATAAAGCGTTTCCACTATCTCAGCATGCGCAGTGTTAAGGACGCGTGTAACCCTGTCGACATTTCCGTCCTGGCTTATATCAAACACCTGGTGCCGGCGGCATTCGTCGTCCTCCTGCATGATGTCAGCCTCTACATAAGAGTAGTTGGACACATCATATATCAGTTCCTTGCGCTCAAATGTCAGCGTTACATTTGTCTTTTGCTCTTCAGCGCATGGGCAGCATCTTATTATCGGGTATCTCATAGATCTTATTATCGGGTGTCTTATAGTCTTAATCGTATGTCGGACGCGACGGACGGCTGCGCTTGTATAACGCCCTCTTCACCGTCTCAAGACTTGCCGTAGAATGTGTAAGGTAGTCTGCTGCATCCGCTTTGTTTGTTATTGTAAACCATTCATACAGGGCCATGTCTACAAGATAGGCATGTATTCCGTTGCCAAGACTGTCTGCCGACGCGCTGTTATAGTTTGAAGGCAATTTGAATGACAGCACCAGCTCGCCGTCGTTCTCTATTTCCGTAGGAATCACATCACTTGTAGTGGTCTTATCTTCATCAAGATATTCTCCCAGCAGACTTTTAAGGCTCGAAAAGGCATTTGCGAGACTGCGCCTTAGCTGATAGCTGTTGTCGTTATCCTCTGAAGCCTGCATGTTTGAGCTGGCTTCATATCCTTTTGTGCCTTCGGCCTCTCTCGCCTGACCTGTCAAATATGCTTTGTTCATTATGTCAAACATAAGCTCTTTGACCTGCTGTGTAACAGTTAGATTCTTTTTGTTTTCTGCCATAGTTTATTTATTATTTGTTAGATATTTCAATACGTGGGCCGTTGCGGTTTCTTTTTGAAAAACGCCTTTCTCATTATATCCTCTGCGTTTGTCGCTGCCGCCGATGCGTACTCCGTAGCTTCCGGTTTGTTTGCAATGACAAACCATTTTGAAGTTATGTTCATCACAAAAAAGCTGAACAGACTACGCTGCATACTTGAAAGCAATGCATCATCAAAAGACGATGATAACTCAAGAGTAAGCGTATAGCTTTCGCCGGTCTCTTCTTCACTGACAACAAATCTTTTCAGTGAATTACATATAGTGTTCTTGCTTTCCTGCCAAAAACGTTCAAGCATCTGTTTGTCGTCCTCACTTGCAAAGATGCGCTCATACTCTTTGCTGTCGTCTTTCTTCGCTCCCGTATACGACGTGGTCTTTGCCACCTCATCATATACTTCTTTCTTGTTTAAACTTAAAATATGTTCTGACATCTTCGTTGAATATTTTGTGTAAAGATAGTAATTAATTACTTAAAACACAAATATTTCCATTAAAAGAATAAAGGCGCATTATTAAAAGTAATGCGCCTTATGTTATTTTGCCGTAAACACGTTTGATATGGCATTGGCTAAAAGATTTACGCCAAAGTTTTTAAGCGTATCCGTTTCGCCCAACTTCTGTAGTATAATGTCTAACTTTGCCTCAATGCGGTCAAATCTCGCTGTCGTCGTACATCTTTGATTTGAAGTACTTTCTGACGTGAAACCCGGAATACCTGCTCATTGTTCATTACAGATTAAATAAGTTATAATATATTCCTACGCCTACAAATGGGGTAAGACCGCCTTTCCCGTAGCCGTAGCCTCCCGTAATACCAACACCAAAACGGCGTGGCCTTTCAGTTATAGTTTGATAAATTGTCTTTCGGTAAATGCTTATACTGTCAAGCCGTGGGTTATATCCGCTGACGAAGGCAGTATAAGTGCTGTCCTCGTATTTTTTCTGTGTAATAGGCACGATAACGTTCACGCTGTCATGTATTAGCGTGTCCTTGTATATAAGGCTGTCTGTTATCGTGTCACGCACGGCAGGCAACTTCACACACTCATAGTGTGTAATATAACTGTCCACCGGCACCGGCATGTAGTAAGGTATTGTGTCGTACTTAATTTCGGTGGTTACTTCTACTTGACTATTCGCCTCGCCATCTCGCATAAACAGCACGGCAAGCAGTGCGCCGATTGCGATGCCCACCACTGCCGCCACTGCATATTTTGCTATTGTGCCCATATCAGATATCTTTATATTCTGTGATTGCATCAAAACATGGGCAGTCTTTAATACGTTCCCAAATGTCCACCTTCCCGTTTTTGTTGGTGTCGGGGCTGATGTCTCTATGTCCCAATATCTGTGCATCCGGATAACGTTTGCGTAGTATCTTTAGCACGTCAATAAGCGACTTCCTCTGTTCTGCGGTGCGGTTGTCAACGCTCTTTCCATTACTGTCAATGCCGCCCACGTAAGCCACATTTATAGCCGTGCTGTTATAATTCTTTACTCCGTTGCTCACCTTGCTATCATCGAGCATCTGGTGTATCTTTCCGTCTTTTGTAATAACGTAGTGATATCCTGGGTTCTTCCATCCCTTACGCTTAAACTCATTTTTCAACTCGTTTACGCCCCATGTCTGAGACGATGCCGTGCAATGCACGAAAATCCTTTTAATTTCCCTCATTTTTGTTTTTCCCTTCTATTTCGTTAAAACCTTCTTCAATAGCCTCTCCGACATCTCTGTTCTTGCGCTTTGCCAGCGCAATTACAAATGCCTTCAAAAAGCCTTTTATCGTCTTTTGTTCAAGAACTACTCCATGAAGAAACATTAAGTGTCCGACTATAGATTTAAGCTCGCACCCAACGGCTAATGTCGTTGCGACAAGTACACCGGAGATGTAATCAACGCCAAGCGGTTTAATGATTGCTATACCTACGATCATGCCCACTGCGAGCCATATTATATAGTCTATCATCTTATTAACAGACCGTCTAAGCGCCCTCGATGTGCGCCATTTATATTGCGCCATAAGTATTTCGTTACCCTTCTCTTTGGCAAGAGCGTAGCGCTTGCTGCTCTCGCCCCACCCATATCGAAAATCTGCGACAACACACAGAAATATCGCAAGTATCATCCACCTTGCATCATATACCATACATGCAAGTTCTCCACTAAGCAGTGTTATAATGCTCGTCCTCGTTCCTGTATTCATTAACCCAGTCTCTTCCATAAGATATTTAATAATTAATATTTATCACCTACCTATGACCACAGATCGCCAAAATCATACATAGTTATCTTGTTATTGATATTATTTGATTCTCCTTTTGCTATTAATCCCGAAGCGTCATTGGATATTTTTAGATTATTATTATAATCTACTAAATATAATCTCTTATTCTGCAAGTCAATAGATACTGATACAAAATTATATGGATTATTCCCATAAACATTGGGGACATTACTATCCATACTTCCCAAAGAACCTCCTGATGAGCTAAGATTTATATTATACATTTCTTTACTCTTATCATCTTCTATTCCCATTAATAATAGATTTTTTGCATGGAGATGTCCCGATAAACCAAATAGGAATCGATTGCTTGTTTTCCTAGTGAAATCCCAAGTTAGATAAGAGGTTTGCAATGTTCCTTCTGAGTTATAAGTTTTTACAGATATTGTAGAAGCTGATGAGTTATTAAAATCATATAATAATTGATATATAACATTATAAACAACACCAGTAGAGTCAACAGGATTTAATACGTAATCTGGTGTACTCGCAATATAAGCGTCTTTGAATGTACTTATATCTCCTACATAAGATATATCGAATTTTTCTGTTCCATGAGTATTACTATTAGTATAGCTAGTAATAGGAGCATGAGATACTAATATTACTCTATCTGTACTTCCTAAGTTCGTTAATGCTGTAGCCAGAGCATTAATTTGTTCTCTACTAATAAATTGTTTATGTAATGAATCTTTTTCACTATTATTTCCACCTGGCGTAGGAATATCATTTGTATTAAGTGTTATTACATGAACATAGAAAGTTCCTCTTTTAACAGTTACTTTATATTTGAAATCATAACAACCTGTGTATATTTTAGTGATACTAGACAAGTTTTGGTTATCGTAACCTCCTGATATTAGAGAATCAAATAATGGATTGTAGATTGTTTCATCATCTTCATCTCTAGTTATACCACTTATAGCTGAGTTAGAATCATGATTACCTAAAACACAAATAAAAGGAACTTGTTTATAGATTTCCTGAGCCATTTCTACAATAGCAGCTCTGGTATCAAGGACATTATCTTTACTACTTCTACTATCACTTCCACTGCACATATCTCCACAATGAATAATACCTGCAATCTTTCCAGTATTTACTACTTTTGAAGATGTACCCTTTTTGTTTAGACCATATTTTGCTACATCTATAGCTTCTTGTATTGCATCTAAACCAAAAGTTGAATTTTGGAATTCTTCCGGCTTGTCAAAACTATACTTGTAATATTTACTAGCATGAGTATCAGACAAACATAAAAAGGTTAGAAGATCATAAGTACTTCCTCCTGTAGTCAAAGAGGGTAACGACTTATTAGCTCCGGCCCTATTTCCAACCGGCCAAGAAAAAGAAGAATTATTAACATACTTACCTCTATTTATTTTATGTAGATTAGTATAAAATTCCTCTATTCTATTTTTCTTAGAATTAACTAATGAAGTGCTAGTTACTCCATCTATAAAACTAGCAATCTTTTTCCAAAAATATTGTAATCCTGTTTCATCTAAAAATTTCATAGGCTTATATTTTTAATTACAAGAAGACATTAGCCGACTGCTTGCAATATCGTTATTCTGAAAATAAATCGTCTATCTCTCCTGTTGTAATAGTTTCAATGTCTCCTCCTCCTTGATATATCTCTACCAATTTAGTTGAACCATCATACTTATAATTCTTTAAATCAGTTTTATTCAGATATAGTATCCCTGTTTTAGGCACTCTTCCTTTATTATCTGAGGCTAAATCTCCATACTTATCTGCATCTGCTACATTGTCATTAGCTCCCCAGTTTCCATAATATTCTCCATTATAATATGCACAGAATACATTTTTACTTTCAATATAAACAATATATTCAGCATCTTTTGTAGAGTTTAATTTAATATCAAGCTTAGGAGGAACTAATATAGGAGTTTGATACTCTAATATAGTATCAATATAATTAGGGAATTGAGTATCTGTTAATTTGCCACTACTTGTTAAAGTAGCTACACCATCAGCAGCTCCTTTTTCTTCTTTGCTTATTGATTTTTCAGATACATGAGTTTTTACTTTTCCCCAAAAATACTCTAGTCCATCTAAGTCTAAAACTTTTGCCATAATTATATACGTTTTATTTTTTTGTTATCGCATCTATCTCACCGTTTGTTATTGTCTGAAAATCTCCACTTCCACCCCCTGTATCTATAACAGTCCACTCGCCCCATGTGCCTGTTGGTATTTGTGATGTGCCACCGCTCAAATGGTAGCTGCGGAAATATGTGAATATCTTTTCGTCAGAGTGGGTGTTATTGCTGAACGGCAATAAGTAGTGTGTAGTGAATACTTGTGTCAACATATGTTGACTATCATCACTAAAGCAGTCAAGTACACCAACATTTTTTCCGCTCTGCATCACCACGAACTTACACGAGTTACTGCCCGATATTATCTTGCCAATCATTGACAAGTCGAAGTCAAGGTCGGTGAGGTTTACTTTTGCAAGTACATCTTCAGAAATCGTTTCCTGCAACTCCAAAATGTCGCTTTGCGCTTTGTTTATATCTTCTTCTAAGCTGTCAAGCGACAGAGATATCTCTCCGCCTTGTGCCCCGCTGTCTGTCCATTCTCCGTTTTCTACTCTGTACACTTCAGCAGGAAGCGTATTACCTACCAAAGCAAACCAGCCGTTCTGCGGCTCCGGATAATTCTCCTTTAAAGACGCCTCATCTTTAAACAAACCTTTCAAAGGGCCTTTGATGTTCTTTGCATCAAGCCAGCCTTTTACTTTCAGGTTATGATCAAATATTCCATTTCCTCTTATCTGCGCATCTCCGCCGACAACTACGCCCTGGCTGACAGAAAGACTGCCTTGTATGTCGTTATTATTCATTCTCCATTTAATTTAAGAGTGATTTACTTAGTTCAATCATTGTCGTTGCCAACTGGTCGCCTACACTCGACAGCGCAAGAGCCGCTGCACGATATACGGCAGCACGGTAGCATTTCTCACTCACGTCAATACCGCCGTCTACGTCTATCTCAGGTCTAGGCACATATACGGCCTGTTCTATTGTCGCCGTTTCGTCATTGCAGGAGAAAAATTCAAGTACGTTGCCTTCAGCACGGTTTACTATTGCAACAACCGGCTTTTCCGTGTTGCCGGATATTCCTTTCCATTTTGAGAACTGGCGGCTGTACATCGGATCATCCTGCGTTATTGCCGTTGAAACAGATAGCCGCCAGTCGCTCATTTTAAACACTATCAAGCGCATAAAATCGTCAGGCAGTATAAGCCAGCCCCTGCCGTTTTCCTCCCACGTGATTTGAGTTACAAACTGGTGTCCCTGTTCAAGCATGTTTATCGGTGCTTCCATTTCTACCATACGGACAGCATCAGCCAACTTCTCCATTATGATGTCGTCAAGACTTGTGGTGTCCGTGTCTTTCTCTATCAGGAGCTGCGGATCGCTTTGGTTCATGTCTATTGCCACACGCACATCCTTTGCCATTTCACTTGCCTGTACAATCATATACGCTTACTCCATGTTAAAGTTTATGTTATGTTCCTTAGCTGCGTTCAATATTGCATCCTCCGACCTAAGCTTTGTGCGGCTTATACCGTAATTAGACGCCAGATAGTCGCGCGCTTCCCAAATGTCGCTTACTTTGATATTGATAGTCTTTGCGGCCCGCTCTTCCTCTTGTTTCTGCTTTTCGGCGGCTTTCTCTTCTGCCGTCTTTTCCTTTATTTCTCCGGCGAGCTTGAATAGCTTTCCATACCTGTAATGATGCTCCAGCGCATGCTGCACATCTTCGTTGTCTGTGATATAGATACTGCTTCCGTCTGACTGAGAAGTAAATGAGATGTGTATGCTCTTCTTGTTTGGCAGAAGGCAACTTATGGCAATGTCGCTTTTTGATTTATATATCTTCTTCATAGTGTTTATTAAATTTATTTAGGGAGGCCTAAAATAAACCTCCCTAAATTATTTTTTGGATGATGTTAGGCTGCTTTTGCAAGTCTCATTCTTGCGTGCGCCTTAGCATAACGCAAGTACAGACAGCTTACTTCCTGCATTACAACAGCGTCTGTGCGTCTGATGCCGGCCTTCTGAAGGTCAAGTACGTTGCGTGCCCAGCTTACATGTACTTTCTTTGACAAGTATTCAGGATCCATAGCAAAACCGCAGTCAGACATTCCGTTTACATCGAAAAGCTCGTGATGAATAGTAAGGACCTCACCAAAGTCAGTGTCCCATGACTTGAACTTCAGGTTCCATACTTCAACGGTGTCTTTAAGTCTAAACTTATCGCTCTTTATCTTAGAGAATGCAGCAAGCATGTCAGAGCCGCAGAACAGAATCTTGCGCTTGTTTCCAATACCGGTGCCGACAAACAAGTCTTTTGTAATGTCTACAAGGTTTTCATCGCTGATAACGGCGCAGTTCTTTTCTGCATCCCATTCACCGACCTCAATGTCCTTGCCGGCCATATACCAAAGACCGCCTGTAAACCATGTATACATTCCGTCTTTTGATACGTGTTTAATCTTGTTCTTGACGCCAAAAAGATATGTGTTCTCCATTGCAAGGCGCATGTCATAGACGCCGTCCTCTTCCAGGTCTGTGAAGTTCCAGTTTACTTCCTTCTTTGCAATCTTGTCAAATGTAGACTGCTCTACCTGAATCATGAAGTTCTGACAATACTGAGTTTCAGGCATTGGAATGTTGTTGAAACGTCCTGTCTGAACGTCAAGCTCACCGCAGGCTTTGCCCATTCTTACAAGTGTTGCGCCGCTCTCAATCTGAGGAACCCAAATAGGCTGTTTGGTTGTAGAATCCATTTCGCCGTTCACAGCATATACAATAGGCATGTTTGTCGTGCTGTCCTTACCGCACACGCAGAGCACAAGGTCAGGCGTGTTGTCGTCCTCTTCATAAGGTTTGCCAGTGTCAGGATCTGTTACGCCCTTAACGCCAACAACGCGGATAGTGTCGTCCAAAGTAAACATATTTACGTCGCTTACCGGTAACTTTGTACTTGCACCGCTCTGCATTTTTTCCACCTGCTCTGTGGTAGTACATTTTATCTCTCTTGTACCGACGCTGTAATATTTCACCTCGAAGCTGCTGCAACTTGACGACTTTGCATAACGGCTTATCTGGTCTATAGGCGATGCCATAGGGCGTATTTTTGTGATGCGCTGGTCCACGTCCGACATATAGAAGTTCGGATCGCCGTCTGTGCGCCCCTGCGTTTCTGTAGCTATACCTGCAGTTGGATCAGTTCCGCCGTCCCCGTCAGCTCCCGCAGTTGTCTTGCCTGCGTCCGGCAGTTCCGTAGCCTCTGCAATCATTACTCCACTTGATGCCCCTACTATAAATGCTAACATAATAAGCATAATTCGGAACAACCATTTACCTGTTTTTTTGATTTTTTCCATTGTTCTTAATTTTAGTTAGTTATAAAATGAATTTAATCTCTTCTTATAGAACGGCGCTTCTCTCCGCCACGTTCCCATATAGTCTGGCCGCCGTCGTATCTGTTCAGCGCACCCATTTCAGGCATAGGCTTCTGCATTCCGCCGCCATTCTTTCCGGCAAGGTCTGCCGTGCCGTCGTTCTTGCTCTTCTTGCGCAGCTTTTCCTCAATCTTGGCGTTACGGCCTTTGACCTCTCCTTCCTGCGATGCTTCGGCAACATCTTTGTCGTGGTTGATAGCCTGCATTGCCATTTTTATGCTTTCAGGCGTAAACTTGCCCACGATGCCGTCTTTCATGATGCCGACAAGGAACGACATGGCATTATCAATATCTTCATCACTGAAACCTTCTTTGGCTTGCATATCTTCAAGGGTTTTGAGCGTCTGTTCAATATTCTTCTGATACTGCTCGTCAAACTCCTTCTCCTTCGCGATGCGGTCCGCATAGTCTTTACTTGCCGCTGCCAGCTCTTCCTGCTTTGCAGGATCTTTCAGCTCTTCCACAAAGTCGTCGCCAAACATTCTTACAAGCTCAACGGCAGGATCACCGCCCTTGCGCCATTGTGTCAGGAATGCTGCACTGCGCGGATCTTTCGTGAAAAGGTCTGAAAAAGCCTTCTCGCGCTCCTTATATCCGGCAATTTCCTTGTCGTAACCGTCGTAATCATCATTAATCTGTCCGAACAGAGCCTCGTCGTCGCTAAATTCACGGTCAGGATATTTGCCTTTCATCCTTTCCATGTATTTATCTCTGTTACTTTTAACTGTTGTATTTTCAGGCATATTCAAAAAGTTTAAATTACATCTTATTATATTATGATGCAAATTTATATTAACATTACCGCCAATATGGTATATCTTTTTACGAACCAATATGTAAATTTGTTACATATATAAGGCATCATGAAACATAACGGCGCAGTAATGGAATACACCTCAGAACGCATTGAAGATTTAATGCGTGCGTACGATGAATACATATCATCGTGCGATTACATCCGTATGCCTGAAGTATATGCCAGCATAGTCAACATGAAGGCACGGCGCTTTTGGGTTAGCGACGTCCGCGCAACAAAAGTGGTGTATTCGATGTTTAGAGGAGTGCCGCTTAAAAACATGCGCCCGCTTAAACGTGAGATGTTCGAGGAGATATTCAGAAGGGTAGTGACCATGAAGGAGCAGCATCCGGAAATGTCCATAAAGTCATGCTGCTGTACTGTCGTAGCGCAGCCGGCGCCAAAATTCTATCTGACACCAGGAAGCGCAAAAATCATGGTGTGCAAGTCAAGGAAGAAATGGATAAACGAAAAACTGAAAAGATTACATGTCTTGCAGTAGCTGTCATAGTATTGGCGATGTCGTTACTGCACGTTGCCGACTGGCATACGGTCGGCATATATCCTCATTGTCCTTTCTATTGCCGGCTGACATATTCATTCTTTCACGCCAATATCCTTCATGCTGTTCTCAACTGCTGGTGTCTTGTCGCCGTGATGTTTATCTATGACATCACCATACCAAGACTTATAATAGCGTTTGTCATTGCCGTCTCTTATCCGGTAGACATAACACACGCCGTGCAGCCTACTATCGGTCTGTCATCCGTTATATATGCGCTCTTCGGCTCTATATCATTCAGTGTCGAGCACAAACTGAAATATCAGCTATGGATGCTTTTTTATGTACTGCTCGGATTTGCCATGCCTCAAACAAACGCCTTGATACACCTGTATTGTTATCTGTGCGGCTTTATCGTGGCATTGCTCAACAAACCTATAAAAATTAAGCGATGAAAGACAGAGAGCAGGCCATATTGGAGATTATTGAAGAAAACAGGCGGCGCAACGAAGAGATTTATGCGCCGTTTGATCCGATTAGCGGTGTCGGCTCTATAGGTGAGCGCGTGAAGGTTGAGATTGACGATTTCCCTATAAGCACACAATGGCTGCCAAAGGAAATGATGAAAGTTCCTCTTGTCAGGCAGATTGTCAAATGCGGCTCAGTAGAGAAATTCCTCACCGAGGAAATGGAAGTCGACTACAACGACGACGACAAGATGAAGGTTATATGGCAGTTTGTGAAGATACGCTGCCGTTATGACTTTCCTTTTTGGGCCGCCACATTTGTCTATATCAAGAACAAGGACGGCGGAGAAGATGTGCTGTTTCGCCTTACACGCCCTCAGCGCCGTTTTGTCAAGCGTCTTGAAGAACTGAGAAAAGCAGGCAAGCCTATACGAATAGTCCTTCTAAAAGCCCGTCAGTGGGGTGGCTCTACCACATCACAGCTTTACATGGCATGGCTTCAGCTTGTTCACCGCGTAGGACTTAACAGCCTTATCATTGCACACCAGGGCACGGCATCTGACGAAATCAAGGATATGTTCGACCGTATGATTAAGGCATATCCTATTGAGATGCTTCATCGTCTGGGTGATATTTACAAGGACAACGAGCCGAAAATGGTCGGCGTCGGAAAGTCCGGCAGTATTTACCGCGTTCCGCAGCGCAACTGCAAGATAAAGATTGGTACGGCCGAGCGCCCGGACGGATGCCGCGGTGGTGATTATAGCCTTGTACACCTTTCAGAGGTCGGCCTGTGGAAGGCGACGGAAGGCAAGAAGCCTGAAGATATTGTTCAGTCTGCATGCTCTGCAGTGCTTTACAAGCCTTACACGATGATCGTTTATGAAAGCACGGCCAAGGGTGTCGGCAACTTCTTTCATCGTGAATATCGTGCTGCCAAGTCCGGCAAGTCTCAGTTTGAGGCAATGTTCGTTTCATGGTATGACATAGAGAAATATTCTCTCGAAGTTGACAATATACGGGCATTTGCCGAAATGCTGTACGACAACCGGGATAACGACAATGTGGAATCGCCGCGTCAGGAGCCGGGCAAATATCTGTGGTGGCTATGGACTAAAGGCGCTACCTTAGAGGCTATCAACTGGTACATACATCAGCGCGCCATGTACGACGACCACGGACTTATGGCGTCTGAATATCCGTCTGACGATGTAGAAGCCTTCGTTCATTCCGGCACTATGGTGTTTGACAAATACAAGGTTGAAGCATTTGACAAATACTGCAAGGCTCCCAGATATGTCGGAGATGTATATGCTGACGGAGACGAAGGAAAGGCCGCGCTTAAAAATCTTCGCTTCACGCAAGATAAGCAGGGCGTATTTTGGGTTTGGAACTTACCAGAGATTGATTCCGAGGAAAAGGTCGTCAACCGCTATCTTGTAGTCGTCGATGTCGGAGGACGCTCCCGAAAGGCTGACTGGTCTGTTATTGTCGTTTTCGACAGGCTGATGATGATGGACGGCGGCAAGCCGCTTGTCGTAGCCCAATGGTACGGACATTGCGACATGGACGTGCTGGCATGGAAAGCGGCACAGATTGCAGCCTTTTACGGCAATGCCCTTCTTGTCGTTGAGAGCAACACACTTGAGACGCACGACAAAGAACGAGATGTTGACGGCGATCAGTCCGGATATATACTCAATCAGATAAAGTCAGTGTATGACAATCTTTATGCACGCAAGCAGTCAGAAGAAGAGATTATCGAAGGTGTGCCGAAGAAATACGGTTTCCACACAAACGTATCAACAAAGCCTATGGTCATATCTACACTTGTTAAGATCGTTCGTGAAAACATGTATATCGAAAGAGATAGGCGCTGCCTTAACGAGTATCTTGTATACGAGAAAAAACAGAACAACTCTTATGGTGCTGTTATCGGCGAACACGACGACCTGCTCATGACACGTGCAATAGGACTGCACATCTGTTTCTATGAAATGGACCGCCCTAAGATAGTCAAGAGGATAAGAAGAAAGCCTGTTAAAAAGAAAGTGGTTTCGGCCGCTACAATATAAACTTAAAATTATTTGCTATGAATCTATTTCAGAAACTGAAGGCCACGTTAAGACTTCGTGAGGCCGTAAGAAAAGCCGAAGAGGCTTACTCAAAGGATGGTGAACGTTATTATGTAATGCCAGGGCCGGCACGTGACGGCAGTCTGCTTGTCATGGACAGATACAACTTCCGCAAGCTGAAACAAAAAGGATATATATCGCGTGATGTATTTGTCCGGGACCTGGAGATGAACTCTTTTTACTTCACAAAGTACAAGGACGGCAAAGGCTCTATCACTCCGGAAGTAGAAGCCTTCAAACGCAGTCAGTACATGAAGTGGTATGATAATTGTCTAAAACGGCGTAAATCAAAGAAAAGCAATGAAGTACACAGCAAAAATTAAACAAAACCTTGAAGGCATAAGGACGCTGACACACGATCCTTTGGTAAAGTACAATGTGAACTCTAAAAACGCAGACAAGCGTAAATGAAAAGAGGGCGGAAGTTAATATTTCCGCCCTTTGTTTTATGCTGCAATTGCATTGTGTAATCTGTTTACCGCATCCATATTTGCGCCTTGCTGTGCCTGCTGCATAACCTCAGGAGATACACCTTGCGGTACTCCGCCTTGCTGTATCTGTTCTTTCTGTGCCTTTATGCTCTGCAAGAGTTCATCAGCAAATGGGAAGTCGCCGTGTTCAAGCAGCTGCTCTACGCTGATTGCCTGCGCTTGCCACAACTGCATAAGAATGTCGTTCGCCATTTGGCGATAGGCTGGGGTAGAGGTGCTTTCTGTTATCGACAAGTCAAATTCGACATCACGTATCTTCTTTGGATCGTATTCAATCTGTGCGCCGCTCTTGCCGGCAATATTAAATACGCGTTTGGTGTCATAGAACTGCTGCATGTTCTTAACATCTTTATATGCTCCGTCGATGATGAACCCACTGAAACTCTCAAGCATGTCAAGAAGTGACATCGTGCTGTTCTGCACCTGCTGATTGTACATCGTAGCACTTTGTCCGGAGAATCCGGGCTTGCCCTGCAACGCGCCATTAACACCGCTTATATCCTCAAAGAACTTCAACTGAAGGTTAAGAAGTTCCGTTATGCCAATGTTAGTCGAGTTGTTTGCCACCTGCTGCGGTATCTTTCCGCTGCTTGAAGGCTTATAGACAATAACACCGTTAAACTGCGCCCATTCTTCGGCAATATCTTCCATTGACACGCCGTCCGGTAAGCAATCGTCGGGCATAAGAAGAACACCCTTTGCCGATGCTCGCATTATCCAGTCATAAAGAGTGATAAGGCGGTTCGTGTATCTTTGCTGGTCTATAACATCGCTTACAAACGAATGTATCTCGCCGTCAATGAAAGGATATGCTTTAAACACGTATGGGTGAGAGCCATGCTCAAAAGGCGTCTCGCCTTCTTTGAGAATATCTCCAAACGGCGACAGATAGTAGAAATACCAATAATCATCCATAAACCACTCAGCCGTTATGATTGGAATCTCTTCCGTAGGCATTCCGGCCGCTTTGCCCATTTCTATACGTTGAAGGTTTACGTTTACGACTTGTTCCTGATAATCTTCTGCATCAATTTTAAAAATGTCTCCGTTCTGATAGTCATGGCATCTGTATCTTGGTTTCTGCTCTTTGCGCCACACCTCGATAACACGACACCGGCCCGGCTCGCTTGTCAGAAGGAAATCATAATTTTCAAGTCTGCTGTAACCAAATCGTTCTGCGTAGCTGGCTATAAACTCTTTTTTCGACGCCCATTTGTATATGTCCCTCAGCTTTCTGTAATCTTCAGGAGTAGACGCAAAGTTTTCGCACAGCTGCCCGAAACTGACATCATGCACTTCTCCAAGACACGTGACGTCCCAACCGCGGAAATCGCGCATATTGTTGTCTATGAAGAAATTGTTTGGCTGCACATAGTCAGTCCAGCAATCTTCCTTGCCGTTACGCCAGCCGTAACTCTTGCGGTGAACGATAAAGCCGGATATTAAGAACTCTTCCATACTTCGTGCATTGACTTCATTCATGCGGTTCAGCTGCATATTACACTGAAGAATGGTGCTCATTGTTTCACCGAGTTTCTGCTCGTCTCTGTCTCTCGCAGTACAGGTAGGCTCTTTCATCTGACTTCGATACACGCCGAGAACGTTTCTTACAAGCCTGCGAATAAGGTTGTTTTTAAGCGGAACGCTGCCCTGCCGCTCGATATATTCTTCTTCCGACATTGCTTCTCCGTTCACGCATATCATATCATCCCACTGCTTGCCGTATGTATATCGCTTATTCCTTTCTCTGTCCTTCCTGAAATCGTCCATCATATTCCAATAATGCTGGGCTTCCATAAGGACATCAAAAGCGCGGCGGTCTCCAAAGTTCTTCTTTGAAAACTTCACCGTGTTCATCTCCTCATCATCCTTGCTCGGAGTGATGCGGCTCATATAAAATAATTTCTTCTTTTTTACCATAAAAAGATGCTTGTATACCTTGCAAATATAGGTCATACAAGCATCTCTTAGAGGTTAACTATTTACGCGCGTACTTGTTTATATCAGAAATCATCATCTTCTTCAGCTCATTTATTTGTGCCTCGATATCTCTCTGCTCGTCCGCATCGTTTGTTTCATCAAGCATAATAATCAAATCTTCTATGTCCGGCTGATACTCTTCGTATATTTCAAGACGCCTGTATTCAGGTGAGTTATATAAGAAGTCTATCTTTTCAGCATAGTCAAATACTCCGTTTTCAGTGTCTCGCTCATAATTGTTTAAGCGTTTTTTTAACGTGTCATGCTCTTTCTTTATTCTGAAATATTCATTGTTTATTGCCTTATATTCAGTCCTTTCATCTCCGTTCTTTACTATTCTATTCCATATAAGAATACTATTCGGATCATATTCGCGTTGTCCTATAGCAGTCTCACCCATTTTAGTAAGCCTGTCAATAGTATTGGCAATACCGCCAAAATATCCCGTCAGGACATGCTCTATCTTAGCAGGGTTAATGTCAATCTCGCCTTTTGTATACTTATCTCCGCCTGTAGCTTCGTTAAGTGTTTCAGACAAGTCAACAAGATATTTGTTTGCGCTCTTATACGCTTTCGTCCATTCCGGTAAGTCCTTGTTAAAATCAGTGTCTTTGTAGATAGGCATTCCGGTCCAGCTTCTGTTATATCCGTATGCTTCTGCAAATGGTTTTATGAAACTGGGGACAAATGCTTTAGCTCCGCCACCGCCTTCAAGAATGTCAATAGGCATTACCTGGCTTATCTGGCCGGCTATCTGATTAGCTATTTCATCACCGCTAAGATGCTCCTTGTCGCTCATAGTACTTATCATAAGTTCGCCAAGACCATATAATGAACGATATTCAACAGGCAACGGAATACTTACCCATTGATCACCTGCACGGAACATGATGTTACTTCTGCGCACATAGTCAGGCAGGTTCCAATAACTGTTTTTATCATCATCGTCATCATCTCCATAGCCAAGCGATGCGACAACTGCGCCTAACATAAACATTGTAGCCATAGCAGTTAATGCTTTTGCAGGGTTGTGTTTTACCTGTCTGCCAAAGTTTGTAGATCCTTGTATGGCAGCATTCCAAAAGACAAAGCCGCTTCGGCCTAAACCGGAAATAAACGCTCCGGCATTACCGAGTTTTGTCTGTCCTGTCGCTCCCATAAACTTTGAGCCGCTGCCTTTCTTGTTGAAGTTCACACTTATCTCCTTAGCGTCATATATTGAACGCTCTATTGAACGGCCCATTTCTCTTGATGTAACAAAGGCGGCAAAACGTGCGCTGTTTTCAACAGCCCTATTAAATTCGTCAAACCTTTCAGCCAGATAGCCCCATGCCTTTTTAATAGGTAACTTGCCCTGATACTTCTTTATTTCCTTAGATATTTCATTTTTTCGTTTTTCTATATCACGAACACTTGCATATCCGGTTTCGCCACCATTAAGCATGAATTGCTTAAACATCATATCTGTTTTGCTGTTCGCTTTCAGTTTATTTTTACGATACCTCGCAAACAGCTTCTTCATCTTTATAGGATTTGCCAAGACATAATTCTTATGAAAGCGCAAAGCATAGTTAGGTCTTTCCTTTACCCATGCCATACTATTTGCATATAAAGCATCTCGAATGAAGTTTGAAACAACAAAGTCAGGATTTCTAGTAGTATAGAACGCACTAAGCTGTCTATTTAAATTTTGTCCTGCTTTAAGGATTGCGCCTATTGCTCCTGACATATCGTTATCAGGGTTTGTAAGACCATTTACGGCCTGCGCTGCTCTTGGGTTGCCGTTTATCGTAATAACATAGTTTCTGCCGTTTCTACGCACAAGTATCTGATGCTGCTTTAAATCTCTGCTTTCAACAACTCTGTACGGAACTTCAACGGTCTGCTTGCCATGTTTGTATAGTTCCGGCTCTTCTTCAGCAAGCTGTTGCATCCTTTCTTCAAACTCCTGCATCTTTCTTTCAACCTCTTTGGCTGTATCAGTGTCTTTGATGTTATCAGGAAATACCGGCTCCCATTCATCATTTACCTCATTATACTTCAGCCACAAGTCGCTGACGCTTGCAAGGTCGCTTTGATGATTTAAGACAAAGTTCAGGAACTTCTGCTTTACAAGTTTGTTTCTGTTGCCCTGCATTATAGCATTTTCGGCCATGCCCTGGAGATAAGCAAACGGATCATCCGCTTTTGACTTTCTACCTTTTGCGGCTTTAATAGGAGCGAAGAACGCGCTGTTCTTGTTCTCAAGATAAGCATATTCATCTTCGCTTGTCTTTTCATCAAAGCCTCTTAAAGGTATGTAGTAGTCAAACATAGACTTCAACTTCTCCATTGTGTCTTTTGACATCAAGCCAGTGTCATATTCTTTGTCAAGTATGGCATTAGAAACGGCGCGTGTCTTGTTCCACAATTCTTCTGTGTCATGTTCTGCCTCATAATCATCAACTATTTGCTGTGCTTCTGCCTCTGCCTCGGCAACTTTTTCTTTTCCAGTTAATGCGGTAAGGCCGGCATAATCACGTTTTCTGTATTTCTCGATGAAATCATCAAGCGTCTTTTCGCCTTTCGGATGCTCTTTTACATAATTATCGTATTCATTTTTGGCATCTCGTTCTGCCATTACCTTGTTACGCTCAAGGCCATGCTTTGCCATCATGTAGTTTACAAGTTCGTCTCTTCCGCCTTTCTCACTACCTGAAAGATTTGCAGCTTCTTCGAGAAGAGGTTTAAACAGCAGATTTGCAAAAGCATCTGCCTCAGCCTTGTTTACAGACGACAGTCTGTTTTCTCCAAGGTATGCGTTCTCAAATCCTGCAATATCTTCTATTTTGACATTTTTGTTGCCTTCGGCCTTCAATATTTCCGTCATGGCTTCTCTTAACGATAGCATGCTGTCCTGTACGGCCTCGCGCATCTGATACATTCCGTTTTTAATTCTTGCATCATATATGTCAGCAACATAAACTCTTCTGCGCTCTTCCGGCTCCACTTCTCGATACAGGTCATTGTCAGCAACGCTTTCTCTTGTTTCACGCACTGCATAGTTACCGACTTTAAGCTCATTTTGCTTTGCGATGTCCTCGGCTTCGCTGAACACGTTGCGGTATCGTCCAGGGTTCTTCAGGTTCTCATAGCTTCGCCATAAGATATAGCGGAGTTCATTGTCTGACAGAGTTTTCCCTGAAAAGCCTTTAAGGCCGATGCTGCGCACCATTGAGAGGAACAAGTCTTTTATCTTATTCCACCAGCTCGCATTCATATCTTCAAAGTTTGTGTTTTCTGCCAGTGATGCAAGATACTCTTCTGTTGCAACCTGCGTGCTAAGCTTGTTCTTCCGTGCTATGTCGTCAATCTTTGACTTTATTTCATCACTTACATTATTATATATATTGTCAAGGAACGTTCCGAAATTTTCTTCGCCCACAAGCTGACGCAATCCGTAGTGCGCCACTCCCTCATGAAGCACAGTCCTTACCGCATCTTCCGCATCAACAGCATTAGGCGCATATACCACAATCTCGCCTGTTCGCGTGTCATAAAAGCCTTGTATTCTTCTGCCTTGCTCAATGGCGCGTCGGACGCTGTCGTTGTTCACCTCGTCTATCGAGTGCGCCACCCTTACACCAATGTTCAGCTTATTGGCAGTGTCGGCAACGGCGGTGTCAATGTCGTTTGTTTGTTCCGTAGGGACAAGATTTTCCTCTAAAACGTTTGGATTTTCAAAGTTTCTTATTATATTTGCAGTAGAAACAAGCTCTTGATTGTCTGAGGCTTCCGAGATACTTCTCTCGGAGAAGTGCAAATAGTCAAGAGCTTTTTCTTTATTTATAAATGTAGCATAACCTTTATTTATCCAATCAACTACATTGTTGCTCCCTTTGCCAAAAACAGAAGACACAATATTAAAATCTGCGTCTACACCAGTTTTACCTACTGTAACACTTACAAGAATATGTTTATCGCCAATTTGTAGTTCTGTCAGAATTGAGCGGTTGCCGTTCTTTTGATAGTTGTTGAACACAGCTATCGGGTCTGCCACGGCTCTTGGCAAGTCCTTAATTTCGGCAAGCGTGAAACCGTGTTTGCGCATCTTCTTAATCACCTTGTTGCCGTACAGCTTCATAGGTTTATCCTCCACGCCAGCCGCACGTAGGACAGCCGATGGCCTGCCTAACGACAACGTAACCTTGTCGGCGTTCTCCTCCGTCAGTCCTTCCAATTGTTGATTAAACTGCTTATTGACATCTTCTATATTGTCGGTTGCTGCTTGATTTTCAGTGTTACGGTAGCGCACGTCAGCCTTTCTTGCGTTGAAACGTTGCGACAGCGGTATGATGTTGCCCTTGTCGTCACGGGTTATAAGGTCGTTCAGCTTGCGGTTGTTCTTTGTGTTTCGGTAAGCATATCCCTTTCCGTCGTCAAAGCCCCATTCGTTTATGTCGTTACCGTCCCACCATATCTGACTGGCCGGTACTTCCTGCTCTATTATGCGGTAATCTCCTTCCAGCCTGTTGTCGCCGTGCATTTCTGCATATTTCCTGCTTGGAGTTACCCAGTCGCCATTACGCAACTTGCCTTCCTTTACTGACTTAGGCACGGCACGGTAAACTTTCACCATCGGGTCTTTGCCGTTCCTTACCTCGTCAATGGCCTTGTTTATGGCCTCTGCACTCTCACGGCCGTGTGCTGTGTCCGTACCATAAGCACGCAGGTTGGTGAAATAATCACTTGGTTGCTGTGAATATCCGTTCGCGATGTCGGTAATATTTACATCCGGCGCATCGTTTTCTACCGCCGCCCGTCGTTCCTCGTCGCTTTCATAGCCGGGATTGCTCGGTGCGCTCCATGCGCCAACACCTTGGTATTCGCTGCCTACGTCACCGTAGCCGTTGCGGCGTGCCGCCTCATTTACAAGATTGCGCATTCGGATTTCATCGTTTGCCTCCACGGCCTTCATGTATTCAGCGTCAAGCTGCTCGCTGCTCATGTTCTGAAACTCTTGCAGACGACGGCGTTCTGCCTCAGCTTCCTCCTCGGCTTTTTTGCGGGCCGCTTCCATTGCGTTGCGCTCATCCAAAGTCCTTTGGACGTATTGTTGACGTAATTCATCAATGTTGCCAAACCGCTCGTAAAGTTCCTTTTCTATCGGTGAGAATATTTTCGCAAATTGCCCAAGACTTGCTCCCTGATTGTCAAGACGAACTTTCCTTCTTATCTCTTTGAATGCGCGCGATGCTCCGTTTAGGTTTCCACGCCGTATATAGTCGGCGTAGTCCTCCACGTCTTTTTCGTTCAGGTTGTGCTTCTTTGCGAAATTAGCGGTATCGTCGTGTTCTTTTGAATCCTTTAGCGTTCTGCCTTCCAGCAAGTCGCTCATCACCCTGTCGGCCACTTCCTCCGCGCTCGTATAGTGTATGTGCAGGAAGTCCGCCACGCCCTTCCAGAACTTGCGCAGTGCCTCTTTTACGCGTTCCATGGCCGTCACGGCTTGGGCGGCCTCAAATACGCCCTTGCCATCAACGGCCTTGCGCGTCTCCGCTT
>ULYX01023056.1_pt1 | contig 42882 bp, 32 predicted proteins | sample 1962591 | NCBI WGS metagenome assembly ULYX01 (sample SAMEA4835874, study PRJEB28245) | human gut metagenome | biome: gut microbiome; material: fecal sample | place: Denmark | collected 2008
TTTATTTAACAAGTTAGGGCGCATCCAATCCGGATGCGCCCTTTTTCTTTGTCGTCATATTTCTTTCAGTCAACACTCAACATTCAACATTCAACACTCACCATTCTCTAACTTTTTCAGCAACTTTTCCCAGAAATCTCTTGCAGATATGAAAATAAAACCGTAACTTTGCGGCATGGATTTTTAATACAGATGATTATGAAGCAGGTAGAAGAAAGATACATCAGCTTGCTGACCGACTTCGGTTTCAAGCGAATTTTTGGAACAGCAATGAACAAGGATTTGCTCATTTGCTTCCTCAACAGCTTGTTTAATGGCAGACAGGTTGTAAAGGACGTATCGTATCTGAACCCGGAGCACGTAGGAGATGTCTATACTGACCGCAGAGCCATCTTCGATGTATATTGCGAGGGCGAAAACGGCGAGAAGTTCATCGTAGAAATGCAGAATGCCTACCAGACGTATTTCAAGGATCGCGCCCTTTTCTACTCAACCTTCCCTATCCGTGAACAGGCACCAAAGGGGAATGAATGGGATTTCAAGCTCAATCATGTCTATACCGTAGCCCTGCTCAACTTCAGCATGAACGAGGATGCATTCGACAAGGAGAAAATCCGCCATCATGTGCAGTTGTGCGACACCGCTACCCACAAAGTATTTTACGAAAAGCTCGAATATATTTATGTAGAGATTTCCAAGTTCAACAAATCCCTGGAAGAACTGGATACGCTCTACGAGAAGTGGCTCTATGCTCTGAAGAACCTCTATAAACTTACCCAGCGCCCTAAAGAACTGTGCGACAAAGTTTTCGACCGCCTCTTCGAGGAAGCCGAAATAGCCAAGTTTACTCCGCAGGAAATGAGGGAGTATGAGACCAGCAAGATGGCATATCGTGACATCAAGAATTCCGTAGACACTGCTAAGCGTGAAGGCAAACAAGAAGGTCTTGCGGAGGGTATAGAAATAGGCAGGGAAAAGGGCATGAAGGAAGGTATGGAAAAAGGTATGGAGAAAGGTAGAGCAGAAGGCAAGCATGAGGCCAACACAGAAACAGCACAACGATTGCTGGCAATGGGACTTTCTGCCGAACAGGTTTCCAAAGCTACCCAGCTACCTTTGGAAATCATTAAGAATCTGAGCAATACATAAAAAATATAATAGCGGAGATATTGATGACAAATATCACCATAATAAATCCCAGAACTGCTTGGAAGAGCGATTCTGGGATTTTTTATACCATTTGTTTAATATTTATATTATATAGATTCTACATCATCGTACACATTATTATATATAGTACGATGCGAGCATTGTAAAACGTCTCATCTATTACTTGATAACCATCTTTTTACCATTCTTGATGACAACGCCCTTATAGTTCTTACCTACCTGCTGACCAGCGAGGTTGAAGCACTTGCCATCCTTAGCTACATTTGCACTCTCAATATTAGAAATGCCTGTAGTAGGCTCTTCTACAATTTCAAATGTAGCAGCATTCTGCCAAGCTGGATAGTGAATAGTCTTAGTAGCATCATGCTCACCAACTGTTGCATTATCAAAATCCTCTGTTGAAAGGAGGTTGCCATCTGCATCATACACCTTAATGCTACCAATATAGATGACTGCATCCTTAGGCATCTTTCCTACATTCAGCAAGAGTGCAGTAGCTGCATACTCATAATCCTTCAAAATTTCCGGATTACAATTTTTGGTATTACCATTTGTATGATCTATCTCCATTCCTGGCTTTGCAGTACAGTGGGAGTGACAAGTAACCGTGGTCTTACCAGGGAAGTTTATTACTGCCTCTGACTTTTGATTAGTCAAGGTAAGTTCCTCAGTATAATTGAACACTGCAGAAGCATTCCACTCCGTCATATGCTCTGTCTGAGTCTCGTCAATAGCCTCTGTTCCGATTTTAAATTCGGTACCAGCTGTAGTGTACAAATCAAACTTCACGACATAAGCCTTGCCCTTCTCTAGATTCTTAAGGTTGATATAACACTGGCTGTCCCAAGGATTAACCTTGTCAGCGGTGCCAGTAATCTTCAGCACCTTGTTAGCTGCACTCACGTTAACTGCCATCAAGGCAGCAGCAATCAAAGTAAAAATCTTTTTCATAAGCTTTTAATTTTAAGTTTATTGATAATAATTGTTCATTCGTGGAACGAGAAATGTTTCTCATTTCTGCTTGCAAAAGTAACAGAAAAGGCTGAAAAAGACTTTGCGTGGTATAACAAATACTTTGTGAGAAGTACCAAATAGGTTTGATAGCCAACATTATAACGAAAATGATACACCATCAAACCTATTTGAAGAGGAAATCACAACAAAGGAGTCATATAAATCGGTAAGAGGAGCGTTTGTCCATCTTTCTTCAAATCCTTTGTATACAAGAGATATCTCTTATCTATTCGATCAGAATATTTAGCACAAAACTCGTCTAGTGACTTATGAGTATTATATCCTGAGGATTTCACCTCTATCGGATAAATTTTCTTTCCTCTTGAAAGAAGGAAATCCACTTCATAACTTTTATGGCTAGTGGCATGAGGGAAAGTATAATAATAAAGTTTATTGCCAGAAGCTACTAACATCTGCGCTACAAGATTCTCATATACATATCCCATATCACTACTCAGCTTATCACTCAAAAGCTTTTCATAAATAATATTTTCAGTATGATCTTTGTCCCAAAAGGCGAGAGTCACAAAAAGCCCCGTATCTGCCGTAAACATTTTATAGAAATTACCATCACTATGAAGAGCCAGACCTACATTCGGATCATTGGCATGATAGGCAAAATTTACAACCATACTATCCTTCATTTCCTCCAATATACCCATTATGTTCTTACGTTCAGAATCATCCAACACACTAGCTACTTGGTATCTAGATGCATTATTATTCAGCTGAGCAGGTATATTAGCAAAAAGTTTAGCTGCTCGTCCACTATTGTCGATCTTTCTAAAATCATCCAAATAGAGTTCCAAAATTTCCCTTTTCACAGCATCCGTCTTACTAAGATTATTCGTCTCAAGATATTCTTTTACAGCTTGTGGCATTCCACCAACAAGCATATAAAGGCGAAGCCGACGCATAGTTTCTCGATGAGCAGCTTCCAAAGGGATCCGTGAATCAAAAAATTGTTTGAGCAAGGGCATCGTAACTTTATCCCCTAAAGCCCAGCAAAATTCCTCAAAGTCCATTGGATACATTTCCAAACGCGTCTCTTCACTTGGGATGATAATATTAGCTACATTCTTTTTTATACTAATTAGAGAACCCGTCTCTATATAATCGTATCTACCATCAGCCACTAGATGTTTAATAGCTTGGCGAGCCTTAGGACAAAGTTGCACTTCATCAAAAATAATCGCAGACTTTCGCTTCTCCAAGACCACCTGATAAATAGACTGAAGGCGAAGAAAGATAAAATCTAAATTCATTAAATCTTCAAAAAGATCTGTAACAGCCTTTGAAGCCATAGAGAAATCAATCAATATATAGCTTTTGTACTCTCGCTCAGCAAAAGTACGCACTATAGTAGATTTTCCTATGCGTCTTGCTCCCTTGATAAGAAGCGCAGTCTTCCCCTGACGCTCTTGCTTCCAAGCAAGCATCTTATCATATATTTTTCTTTCAAACACAATATTTGCCATAACATTTTGATTTTGAGTGCAAAGATACAAAATATTCCAGATTCCCCAAATGTTTTTGCCCAAAATGTTCCAGATTCCCCAAATGTTTTTGCCCAAAATATTCCAGATTCCCCAAATGTTTAGTCAAAACAGAGGAAAAATATACAGATGAGCTAATACATCACGTCCTTCTCTGGGAAGCCAAATGAAAGGTTTTGGCACGAAAACGCACTTTTTCTCGAAAAAAAAGTGAGAAAAAGTGCGTTTTCGTGCCATTTTAAGGAGTTTTTTATTGCTTAACAAAAGAATAAGTTTTCTCCGTTCCATCCTCATAACGCGTCTTCACAATGTTCAAGCCATGCTGAGGTCTCGGTAACTTTACACCTAACGCATTATAAAACTGGCGAGAAACAATACGTTTAGTCTTCGACTCTACTTGCTCAATGGCAGTCAAATCGTTGAATTTATTTTCATCAACAGTCTCTTCTGTCGAGAACCAATCCACATCCACATAGCCTCCATTCTGCTGGGTTGCATAATTAAAGATGGCAAAGCGATTGCCTGTGAATATCTTGAGGGTATAGCGCATCTCGGTTTCGATGTCCTTGCCCAAATCATACCACTTCTGATTGTCCCAACTGATATAGAACTTCAATTTATTGGTTTTGAAATTGGCCACTGCTCGAAGATAAATCTTATCGTTGTGCGAAGCGGTAGATGTGCTAAACTTCCTATAATGTTCCTTATCATCTACTACACCCTGCCAATCAGCCTTTGGTTCCCACCAAGGAGCACGATAGTAAACCACTCTTTTCTTGCCGTCGATCATCTTTACTGCAACATAAGCATGGGGGTCTTGGAATACACAAAGCCCGGCCACATCACCTTCCTTCATATGGGATACATCTAAGCAAATCGTGCCATACGTATCGGTAGAAGTAGAGGCACCCTCCTTATCGTATCCAAACATGCGTTGAGTCAAGGTATTGCGCGCCTGTAAGAATTCGTTGAGCTTGGTTTGTCAGCACACCACTGCTTGGCATAATTTTGCGCATTCACCTGCAAAGACACCAATAAACCTGCTAAAATTATCAGTTTCTTCATCATTCAATTTATTGAGTTTAGTTTTTCAAAGATATGCCTTTTACACTCAACGCCTTTGCGTGGTGTAAAAAAGAGAATTCAAAAAGGTCAGTCGAGCCTCATGGCTCAACTGACCTATCACGACTAACATATATTTCGGTTAATCATTATATGATAAAACCTAAAAACTAATGTTCTATTTCAATGTTCATATTTCATGTTGCTAACCCAAGCATTAATCTATAGGATGCCCAGTTGGTCCGAAAAAATTCTTATGATATACGAATTTAAAAGTCCTAACTATTTCAGGGTATCCTGTTGACTCATTTATTATACATACCTTAAAATCAAACTCCTCAGTTTTTCCATTTTGGCTTATATAAGCGATGCGAGTTTCAGGCATGACTTGGATTTGCACACCCTCGGCTCCATACATTGGTAGCCATTGGTAATGATAACCTTCAGGTAGGACGTTCAAACAGACTCCAACAACATCAGACTTCATCGGAAAATCATTCGAATCCAACAACAGGTAATTACCAGGATACGCACTGGTATTATACGTTCCTTCAATATTAAAGAAGCCATTAACAGATTCACTTCGCATATTGTTTGCAGCCATAGCAACACAAGATACAACGACAGCCACTAATGTCAATAAAAACTTTTTCATACTTATTTTCTTTAATACTCATATTAACAGTTATTCAGCTAAGTTCTCCCAATACTTAGGAGCACCAAGACCTACAGCGAAACCTGCATAGGTATGCTTGCGAAGATAGTTAAGATCCCAGAGACCAGTAGGCTCACCCTTGCGCCAGCCTGAATCCTTAGGAGAATCTGTAGCACACCACTGAGTGATGCCATACTGCTGAGCAGCAGGAATAATCTCAAAGTACTTCTGGAGAACGAAGGTGTAGAGGTCACGCATTTCCTTGTGTTGTTCCTCAGTCATCTGATCATAAGTTACGTCTTTGCCAGCGGCATCAACATAACCCATATCAAGTTCAGAAATCTTGCAAAGCTTTTTACTTTCCTTCATCAACTCCAACATCTTGACGATATGTTTTTTCACACTTTCCTGTTTGACAGGATCAGCATAGCAAGAGATATGCATCTGAGATGCGATACCATCAATCTTGGTCACGCCATCAGCCTCCCAATCCTTGATCCACTGAATCAAACTCCTCAACTTGCCATTGTCGTCCCAATCGCTCTCCAAGTTATAATCATTGATGAAGAGTTTCAATTTCTCAGGGTCACCATTATGGGCGGCAAAACTCTTGCGAGCATCAGCCACGGCTGTGCGAACATAGTCGATGTCGCCGAGATAATCCTGCCAGTAGAAATTGTTCTTTGCATCGTCAGCTGAAACGTTGCCTCGTTTAGCAGACTGCAAGTCAAACTTGCCATCACCATCTTTATCGGCACCAGAAAGGGCCTCGTTCACAACCTCCCAAGATGTAACATAACCATCAGTAGCCTCCATCATACCATCAATCCAAGTTCCCATGGCAGTGGTAAGAACATTTTTCTTCTCTTCATCTGTGAGAGGAATGGAGTTGAGATTCTTGACCTGATAAACCTTAACAGAATGTACATCCAAAGTAGCATCTGCTGTCTGTGGTTTCAAGATAATATCATAATTACCTCCAGCAATATTAGGCATCGGAAGTTTTACGGTATGACGACCAGCAGAAACAGGTACTTTTACAGTAATTTGCTGGTTACTATTTGCATCCCAACCATTCTGCATAGTCAATTCTACTCCACTAGCATCCTTTGAAGCAGACAAGTCAAGATAAACCACATAATTACCCTCCTCAGAAAGCGTATTGTTGCTACTTGGCATAACAAAGAACTGAGACCAATCTCCTGTTGGAACAAAATGGATAGCCCCATTTACAACAGGTGGTTCGCAACCCATAGCATAGAATGGGAAAGGTCCATCTTTATAGGTTTGCTCATGAACTAGTTGTTCTACCTCGACAGCTGCGGCTGCAGAAGCCACCTTGATGGTACAGCCAGTCGGATTCCAACCACGAGCTGACTCTTTTGCAAAGTCTCCATTTTCAATAAGATTCTCATCAGAACCAGCTTTCGTCAACTTAAAGTCATCGCAAGAAATGGTTCCTCCTACGTTACCGAACACAAACTGGAGCTTATCAATAGGGAAATTGGCAGTAAACTCCCAAGTCAAAGTAGAATAATCGTTAGTGATGTCATAATCAGCCAAATACTGAACATCATTACTACCACCCCATTCGTTTTTATTATCACTTGCTTCCCAAATAGGCCAAGCAGCAAAAGTTCCACCATCCGAAGCCTTTACCTTAACGGTCATCACGTAACTTTGTCCCTTAACCAATGCCTTAGGCAACACATAACTAATCTGTTTATCCCGTTTATTGGCACCAGCTTCGCCACAAGCAATCTCCAAGTACTTGTTTCCACCATTTGGATCAGGTGGCAACTCCTTATCCTTGATAAGATTTTTGAGGTACTTATTGGCTGCCTGAGAATGCCAAGCCAGCGTATGACCATAAATCGTCATATCTGCATCTTTCGCATTCTTGACGAACTCCTTGACTAACGAAAAATCCATACTGCCATCATCTTTCACACAAGAAGCCATTTTCATGGCATTACCAGCAGTCATTTCATTGAAATTGCTACCAGCAAGGCAATATACAAGTGCCTGCTTGTTGAATTCGGCTGCTTCAAGCGCAATGCCCAACTTAAAGTTGGGATTGCACTTGCCGGCAGCTTTCATATCTTCCACGTATTTCTTCAAAGGCTCGTAGTTATTCAGATACTGATATTCCTTCAAACTCTTGGTCATATCAGTTCTGTACTCCGAGAACTTGTCATCAGCACAAGAAGACAAAGCCAAGAGAGCCATCAAGCCTAAACCTAAATTAATATTTTTCAATTTCATAATAATCAAATTATTAGAATGACACTTATCTATCAAGAATATTACTTCCTGATATACTGAGGACTGAATTGAACAATACCATTGGTGTTACCACGAGTCTGGGCAACAAACTGATCGGATGTTTCCAAAACAATGCCTGAACCGAAATCAACCTTGTAATTGAGAGTCAGGATGTCACGATCCTTGTTACCCCAAGCCAACTTAGCTCCCTTTTCTACAAACTTTCCTGAACCGGAAGCAGTCATGCCCTCTGTATCAGAAGTAACGGTACAATTACCATTATCATCGAACGTAAGTTTCAAGTTGCAAGTGACCTTTGAGCCGTCAGCTTTACTTACAGAGGCTACGAAATTACATTCCTTCAAACTCTTGGTTGTAATGTGACTCACTTCATCCTTTTCAATAGTTGCACCTTCACGCTTTACCTCATGAGTTTGTCCATTCTCTGTAATCTTGTCAGTTCCTCTACGGAAATAATAGCCATCCCATGGATTCATAAACTTAACGCAATAAAGGATATAATCCTTAGGAGCAATTAACCAAGCTGAAGCATCAGTACGAACAGGAGTTGTACCTGCAACGGCAGGAGAACCCGAAAGAATAGAATCGGCTCCCACCATTTCCTTGATGCGAACTGGGATTACATATGTATTCTTTGCACAATCAGGGTCAGCAAAAAAAGCATCCTCCAACTTAACCTGAAGACGTCCCTGCAATTTTCCATTATACGCAACCGTCTTGGTAGGAATTGTATAATAATTGCTAGGCATTGGCTTTACAGGAGTGACTCCATCCTCAAAATACAGATTGTCACACAATGAATTATCAACATCTACATTCAATGTGATGTTTCTTCCATTATATGCTCCACCCATTGTAGATACGATATACAATACATGATTGTTATCATCCGTATTATCGCGATTCTCATCATTGCCTAAAACTACAGAACGTTCGATATACTGATAAGGATAATATACAGTAGTACCGCCCTCATAATCAGGAAATTCTTGGTTGCCATTCTCACAAGAGTTAAAGCCTAAAGCCAAGATTCCCAATGCAGCCATGGACAAATATTTGCTTATCTTCATTGTTTTCATCATTTTAAATATTAGTCGTTATTTTTTACTTCCCAGCCCTTATTCTGTTGCAAGTTGCTCCACTTCAACATTTCGCTCTGTGGTATAGGACCGTAATACATGTAATCTTTATAGTTGCGATCCTCAACCTTCATGACTTTGTATAATGGGGCACCAGCCTCTAAAGTGATTTCTATACCACGCACAGCCTCATTTAGAGGAGCTTTCCAACGGCGAAGGTCGCTAAAGCGCTTATTTTCAAAACAAAGTTCCAAACGACGCTCGTTGCGAATCAACTCACGCATTTTAATTTTGTCACCAGCGCACTCATCCAAGTATGGATCCTCGCCAAACTCGCCAATTCCGGCACGCTCACGGATTGCCTTGATTACATCGTAAGCTGAGTAGTTGTGAGATCCCCTACCCTTTGGTCCCCAAGCCTCGTTGGCAGCCTCAGCGTAATCGAGGAATATCTCAGTATAGCGAATATACACAGGATAATGATACTGAGGATTCTTTGAATTAGGGTCAGGATTACAATCCTCACGCAACAGCTTTTTCATGTAATAGCCTGTACGAGTAGAATTGGAAATCTTATTCAAACCATCATTGTTATTAGCCGTCGTAATGTCTGTATGAATGGTCTTTCCCTTATAAGTACTACCATCATGAATGATATAAAGGTCAAGACGAGGATCTCGATTGCTGTAAGGATTCAACTTATCATACTCAGAACGATCATCGGTGATAGGATAACCATTTACAGCAGGGAATGCATCGACCAGATTCTGAGTTGGGTTGATTCTACCCTTACCATAAAGAGACGGAGGGAAATTATCAGACTCTTGGTTCAGACCAAGATCCCAGTCATCAGCACCATTGGTACGACTGCCACGCCAAAGAATTTCAGCAGGACAAGCACCTGATCCAAGCGCATCGATTTCCCTGGTTTGCATAAACCAATTATTACCTGTAGCCGACAATCCATTCACACCATTGATACGATCAAGAACGGTAGCTGCATCGTCAGCAGCCTTAGCATAATCCACGTTTGTACCTTCAGAGAAAGCAGGACTAGCTGCAAGCAAAGATACCTGTGAGCGAATAGCCTCAGCGATACGACCGCTGATACGACCACGCATAATGGAACCAAACACACGGTTGTAGTCTCCTGCGGTCTTTACTCCGATTTCCTTATACTTGGCAGGAACATCGTTATCATCAGTCAAATCATTGTAATCAAGAGGGAGAAGCTTGGCAGCCTCGTCCAAATCGCTATAGATTTGATCCAAGCACTCTTGGAATGTATTACGTGGCTTGTTGAAATCATCAGTAGAAGTCTCTGGTTCTGTCAAATTAGGAACGCCAAGCAATTTGCCATCGGCTGTCCATCCACCATGATTCATCAAAAGATAATACAAGTTGAGAGCTCTCAAAGCATAAGCTTCACCTTTACGGCTATCACAATACATCCTACGGGCATTCTCGTCCTTTGCCCAGTTTACCTTATCTACCTCCTGAAGGAAGATATTGAGATATTGGATACAAGCACGACCATTTGCCCATCTAGACATAGGATCGCTATTAGCAGTCCAAGAACCTGTAGCCATCTTGAGAAAGCTATTTGTCAAGTCATTGCTTACAGCGTCATCTGTAGCAATATCAGTAACACTCTTGGTATTGTAAGGAAGCATCGCATAACCATATCCCAATAGTCCCTGAGCGTATGTTGGCTCATTGTAAATCTCATCCAAGCCACGGTTGTTTTCATCTGCAGGCTCGAAGAGATCTGAGCAAGAAGCCAAAGTAAGCGACATTGCTGCTAATATAAATATATTTTTTACTTTCATTTCTTTCTACATTTTAAAATGATTAGAATGTTGCCTTCACACCTATATTATAATAGCGTGTCTGAGGCGCAGACCCAACGTTCATCTCTAAGACTTCGCGCTCTCCTGAAATGGTAAGCAAGTTAGCTCCGCTTACGTATGCCGACAACCCCTTAAGCCATGTCTTTTGGAACAAAGTACTAGGCAAGTCGTAAGTTATCTGGACCTTAGCCAAGCTGAAAGCATCCGTCTTGTACATCCAGAAGTCTGATGTCTGGAAGTTGTTGTTACCATCAAGAGATGTCAAACGAGGATAGGTTGCAGTCTCTTTGGTTTCCTCTGTCCATCGGTTACGAACTACAGCAGAATATTTGCTATCGCCCTTTACCCACCAATAAGAATTATTCTTGACTCCCCAAGCACCGAAGTTACCGGTACCAAGAGCGAAGAAGGTAAAGTTCTTCCACTTAGCTGTAAGATTGACACCAAGCGTGAATGGTGCTCCATACCAACCACCCTTACCCAAGAAGACTTGGTCGTATTGGTCAATTTTATTATCACCATTTACATCCACATACTTGATGTCACCAGGTTTAACTGTTCCACCAAAATAGCTTTGGTCTGGAGAAGTTTTGATTTCCTCCTCGCTTTGGAAGAGACCTGCGCTCTTGTAACCCCAAATGCCATCAACTGCCTTTCCTTGTCTGTTCTGATACTGCTCTACGTTGTTCTCATCTCGTTTGGTAGCCTTGGTTGTATAGTAAGTACCTGTCACACCAAGTGAGAGATCCACATCACCTACCTTCTTATTGAAGTTGGCTGCGAAATCAAATCCTACTCTACGATTATTGTTGTAATTCAGTACAGGCATAAACGAAGCCGCTGGATAACCAGTATTCAAATGAGATGGATAGAATGTTGGCGAAGAGATGAGATAACCCTCCATCGAATTGATGAAGAAACTTGCATCCAATGTCACCAATTTCTGCCACAGGGATGTCTTGAAATTCAGAGACAACTCTTTGCGCTTGATAAAATCAAGGTCTTTGTTCTCACCTCTTTTTGAATAGGTGTATTTATCGCTAGATCCATCATACCATCCATAGCCGTAATCAGAAGTCCAAATACTCTGATAGAGATAGTAGCGATTGTCACCATTTGCTATATCAATATCCTCATTGATAATACTACCTGATACACTAATCATCATGTCATCTACCACCTTGGAATTCTTCAAGAAAGACTCATTCTTGAGTCTCCAACCCAAAGAAAGTGATGGTGAGAGAGCCTCACGATGACCTGGAGCCAACTGGGCAGAGTGAATGGCAGCTAATCCAAAATCTGCGTAATACTTCTGGGCATAATTGTAAGAAGCATCGAATGCAAGATTGGCACTAGAGTTCTTATGATACTGTCCAGACTTCGACTGCTGGAAGCCAGAAGCTATCAACATTGCCGACAGATTGTGAACCTTGTTGAAAGTATTGTTGTAGTTGAACTGACCAGAGAAAAACATGGTCTGGTTATCTGTACTTCCGCTGATGTTCTGGTTGCCAGACTTTTTATCCTCACCTTCCTTCTTCAATGCGACAATCATATCCTTGCCATCAATGTTAGCCCATGTTGGGATATAAACAGCATAGCTATTATCGAAAGAAGTATTATAAGAGGTGGCATAGTCAACTGCGAAATGAGTCTCGAAAGACAAGCCCTTCAACACCTTGTGCAAGTTGATATTGACACCCGTATCAAACTGGAATTGACGACTAGTAAATTTACTACTTCCTGCAGAATAGATATCAGCAAAAACATTGGAGGAGTTTGCCTGAGTACCAGCAAGGAAGTATTTGCCATCTACCAACTTCGCAACGCTCATCAAGTCCCAAGCAGCCTTAGCATTAGGGGCTATCATATCTGTGGAGATAAGAGGAGCTGCATTCTGTGGAAAATTAGGACGCCAAGTAGCAGCAGCTTCCCAGTAATTACCCTTTGCAGAATGAGAATCATAGAAGGTTGCACTGGAGTTGACCCAAGCCTTAATATCATCAGTAATGTCTATATCCACATTACCACGAACGCTGAAGCGCTGGGTATTATTATTCTTAGCCTCACCAAACTTGAAATAATCGCCCTGGCGATAATAGTTGATATTGCTATAGAAATGAGCTCGCTTACCACCACCGCTGATTTCTGCAGTAGCCTCATAACGGCTGTTCATCTTTCTGAGATAATCAGAAGAATAGAAATCGAGATTAGGATAACGATAAGGGTTCAAACCTGCTCCATGATTATAGATGTCCTCAGCAGAATAAAGCTCAGACAGACCATCATTACGACGAGCCTCGTTATAGAGAGTCATATACTCTGCACTGCTAAGATACTCAGGATAAGACTTTGCTACATTCAAACCTGCATTAGCCTGCACCTCGACCTTCAAGCCGTCATTATGACCACGCTTGGTGGTTATGACTACAGCACCCTTGGCAGCCTTGCTACCATAGAGCACCACAGCCTGCGCACCCTTGAGGAAAGAAATCTGTGCAATCTCACTTGGTTGAACGTTGTTAGCTTCACGAGGCACACCATCTACCAAGACGAGATAACCAGCGTTGTCGGCATCCATACCCCAGAGAGAATTGCCATTCCAACCACCTACATAACCTTGCATATTGTCGAGGCTATAAGTATGGTAATTCTTCTTCATCAAGTTCTCTACATCGACTACAGACACACCGCCCAAGATGTCATCCTTGGCTACCTTTCGGTAAGCCACCTGAACCATCTCCTTGTCGGCACTGGCTGTATCGGATTCGCTTGTCTGTGCAGTCTTGGCATTGGCACCAAGAGGAGCCAAAGCCACGAGACTTGCTACAAAAAGCTTATAATTATATGATTTGAATCTTGAATTCATACTATCATTATTCATTTAGTATTACTAATTTATAATTTTAAACCTTACCAGCCTGGATTTTGTTTAAACTCTGAACTGATCTGAGTCTCCTTGATTGGCAATGGGAACCAATAGTGCTTGGTACCAAAATTACGAGTCAATATCAACTTTCTACGATAATTGGCAACCCGAGCGTCCTTAGGATCATTCTTCGTATAGAAGTCTGCACTTTCCACACGGTCAAACTCCTGTGAGAATTTTTGATTATATGGTGCCTCTGTCAGAAGCAACCAACGCTGCAAGTCACAAAAACGGAATCCTTCGAAAGAAAGTTCTACCTCACGCTCACGACGGACCTCATCCATGAACTTATGGTTGTCTGCAACAAATTCTGGAGCAACATGACCTGCACCACAACGGTCGCGAAGTGTATTAATTGCATCTTCTGCGGTCTTGCCAAAGTTTGAAGACTTGCCAGAAGCACCACCGAATGCAGCACAAGCCTCTGCATACATCAAGTATATGTCTGCAAGACGCATATATGGCAAATAGCAGTGTAAAGCTGAACCCCAATCGTAATCTTTATCCACTTCATTACAAGTATGAGGCACCAACTTCTGAATGAAATAACCCGTACGGCTTGCATTTGCTATTGGGCGCATATTACCACCCGTATATAATTGGCAATACTGTAAATCTGCATACTGACCAGGTGTTCCGTTCAAATACTTAAAACCATCGAAGACGATATCGTGGTAGAAACGGGGATCACGATTTTTGAAAGGATGCTCAGGGTCGAAACCAGACTTTGGATTGGGTACATACTTACCATTCTCAACCAAATAGATTGGTTCTCCGTTAGCCATTCCATAAGCCTCTACAAGGTTGGCCGTAGGTTGGTGAATGACATTATCATGAGCAACTACTTTCTGTACCTTAGGGCCAAAGACCTTAGAGGTATTCCAGTTAGAGCCATTAAAATCAGGAGATGGACCACGGAAGATAGCTTCAACCGTTCCAGGCATTTTCCAGTTCTGCTTCTTGGTATAGAATATATCAGAAAAACAGCTATTGGCATCAGCAGATTTCTCATGATTGTAGATGTCTGAGTACTTAAACTCTGCCAATGCATATTGTGTCTGACCAGCTTCCACAAGAGAGAGCAGTTCACCAAAAGCCTCAGCTGCCTTCTTAGCATATTCCTGATCATAATCATAAGTCTTGCCATTCTTGCTGGCACCAATCTGCGCACCATTCTTCATCAAAGGACTAGCAGCCCAAAGATAGGTTTTACCAAGATAACCAAGAGCCATGATTTTATTGATGCGAAGATCATTCTTACCTTGTGTGGCAGCACCTGCAGAAGTCTTATCCCAATTAATAGGCAACAAATCGGCAGCCTTGCGGAAATCAGCTGCCGCTCTATCAGCGCATTCCTGATAAGAAAGACGTGGCAATCTCTGCTCGGCATTGGCATCGAGATAAGTATCCACATAAGGCATACCACCAAAATACTGCATCATTTCCTCATGCCACCATGCACGGAAGAAATAGAGCTGACCCTCTATCAGTTTTTTCTCTTCAGCACTTCCAGTCACAAACTTGTCGATATTCTGTAAACCGAGATTACATTTTCTGATGCAATACCACGCATGGTTCCAAATACCGTGGTCGAACTTATTAGTGGAAGTAGAAGCACCATCACGCTTTAACCAGTTACCAGTAGATTCCCATGCACGGAAGTTACCTAAATCAACCTGATGGGTCATTCTATTATCAGCCTCAGGATTGAAGATTTCATCATCACCCCAGTTCCATGAAGGACAATAGTTACATTTCTCTTTATCAGGGATACAGTTGTATATTTCCTCAACGAAACCTTGGAAATTACGGAAATTGGCAAAGGCATCGTCTGCAGAAACTGTTGAGTCTGGCTCCTTGTCCAAGTAGTCTTGACAAGAACTCAGCGAAGTACCGAGAGCCAGCGAGACGCATCCCGTCAACAATAATGTCTTTATCTTATTTTTCATCTGAATATTTTTTTTATAATTACAATGAGAATTTAACACCTAAGTTGAAGCGGCGAACCGTAGGGTATGCTCCCAACCAGCCACCACCACCGAGGTTTGCCTCACGGTCATCAGGCATACGAGTCCAGAGCCAGAGGTTATTACCATTCAAGTAAATCTTGAGGTAGTTTACGCCTAATGCCTTAATCCAACCCTTGGTCCAGGTATAAGCAATCTCGACATTCTTCAAACGAATGTAAGAACCATCATACATAAACTGTGTACCATAGGTGTAACTTGAAGCAGTGGCACCCCAACGAGGAAGGATACATTCTGGATTGCTTTGATTCTTATTCCACCAAGTACCAGTATCATAAACATTATCAAGCATATTACCAAAGCTTGTCAATGATACGTCACGGGTCACATTAGTTACTCCATAGAACTGAGCGAAAGCTGAGAACCCTTTCCATTCGAAACCAATAGTAGCATTATAGGTGTTCTGCGGACTACTGCTATAACCTACAGGAGCCGAGTCCCTGCTATCAACAACACCATCACCATTGAAATCAACAATGTAATAGTCACCAACCAAACGGTGATTGTCATTGGAGTCGTGCGCCGGAGAACCAATCAAATCATCAATATTATTGATAAAGCCCTTATCTATATAAGAGTGATACTGATTCATGGCAAATCCTGCCTCCTTTTGATAATTTGGAGTAAAGAGGGCATCATCCTTCAAAATCACCTTATTCTTGGCATGGGTCATATTGAAATTACCCCAGAGTCGCAAGCCATTAGCAAACACCTTATTAAGTTTCAATTCCCACTCGTAACCACTAGTACGAACCTTACCTTTATTAATAGTAGGTGCTGTCGTTCCGAAATAAGAAGGAACAGAACGGTTAGAGCCGAAAATCAAGATGTCATTACGACGATCACAGAAGAAATCCAAAGAACCAGTAATCAAGCCTCCCAAGAAACCATAATCAATACCGAAGTTGGTTTTCTTAACTGTTTCCCATTTCACATTATCATTTCCAAGAGTGTTCTGTCGATACCATGTATAGATGCTCTCTGTATGGTCGAGATCCATCGTAGTCTTGCCGCCATACGCCCACTGACTCATATACAACCAGCGACGAGTAGAATCAAATGGGTCTGGACCTAGGTTGTCATCACCAATCTCACCGTAGGAAGCACGGAACTTCAACATATCGATGATGTGCTTGTCACGAAGAGACTTCATGAAGTTTTCCTCAGTAATGGTCCATCCGATAGCACCTGAATTGAAGAAGGCAAAACGATTGTCCTTGCTGAACTTTTCTGATCCGTTATAGGCGCCATTATACTCGATGTTATAACGACCTGCATAGCTATAGGTAGCACGGAATGCCCAGTCCTCACGGTAAGTTGGCATCACACTACCACGTGCATTCTCCTGACGTGAGAACAAGCCCATGGCAGACACATCATGCTGTCCAAACTTGCGAGCCCAGTTGAGCTGCAACTGATAGTAGAGGTTGCGAACAGTCTGGTTATTATCTACAGAACCACCTTCCGTTGACCAGTTCACACCTTGCTGCCAATCAAACTTATTATTTCCTTCAAGTTCTTTACCATAAGTAACCTGACCTGTTTCAGGATCAATATACTTAGTCTGGGCTTCATTATTCAAGTCATTGATACCTCGTCCTGTCTCAACAAAAACATTATCCCAAGAGATAGTACCACGGAAATTTAAGCCTTTGGTTATGAAATCCAATTTCTGCTCAAGGGTAAAGTCTGTATTGATACGAGTGGTTGTAGCCTGTGCTGTACCACCGATAGCAAGATTCTGTGCAGAGTTACTTACATTGGAAGCAGATGGATAGAATCCCCATGAGCCGTCAGAATATTGTGGCAAGAACACATCTGGGGCGATGTTATAAGCACCAGCCCACTGCTGACCAATCTGCCACTCACTATTGCTCATGTTACTCCAAGGAGCTTTTCTTACGCCATTGCTACCAGCCACATTTACCTTCAAAGTAGTGCTACTTGTGATGGCAAAGTCCAAGTTACTACGAACATTGATACGATTGTATCCATAGCCAGAGTTGTAGTTACGACCATTGTCATACTCACGGAAGAGGTCACCCTCATGCACGAAATCAGCAGAAGCGAAGTACTTAACGAATTTTGTACCACCACTCACGTTCACGTTCGCATTATAGGACATAGCAGATTTTTTGAAAAGTGCATCCTGCCAATCCACATTGGCATAACGTTCACGCTGCTCCTGCGTAGTCTGGTTTCGATAGTTGTCTATAAAAGACTGAGGACGAAGATATGAAACACCTTCAGGATAAATGCCCAGTTCACGTTCTACCACTTGGTTGCGAAGCATCAACGCATCATAAGAGTCGTACTTATTAGGCAACTTAGAAGGAGCTTTCAACGTAGCATTGAAACCAATGTCAATCTTAGCCTTGCCTTCCTGACCACGCTTGGTGGTAACCAAGATGACACCATTGGCTCCCTTCACACCATAGACTGCAGTAGCAGAAGCATCCTTCAGTACAGAGATGCTCTCCACAGAAGAGATGTCCACGCTGCTCAGAGGACGTTCAATACCATCAACGAGAACGAGAGGGTCGGAATTGTTCCATGAACTAGAACCACGGATGATAATCTGAGGTTCCTCCTCACCAGGCATACCATTGCCTTGGATTGTAACAACTCCTGGGAGGTTACCTGTCAAGGCTGAACCGACGTCGCTGACACCAGCTGCACGCTCCAAAACCTCACCAGTAGTCTGGGTGATGGAACCTACGACAGAAGCCTTCTTCTGCTGACCATAACCAACGACTACAACTTCGCCGATGGCGTTGTCATCTTCAAGAGTAAGTTTGAACTCTCTCTTCTTACCAATCTTTACTTCCTTGGTCTTCATACCTACGTATGTAAATACGAGGATAGAATTCTCAGAAGGAACACTGATGCTGAAATTACCATCTAAGTCGGTGACCGCACCGACGCTGGCATTACCTTTCACTTTTACAGTGGCACCTATCAGAGGCTCACCTGTACCGTCAACAAGATTACCCTTGACCTGGATATTCTGTGCCTGAGCATTCAGGCTGCAGAAAGCTCCCACCAAGCATAAGGCTGCTGTCCGTTTCATTGTTAACACTTGTTCAATCATGTTCTATTCATTTTTGATTTATGCTTTAAAAATTTAGGCGTGCGCTAAAACTGTTTATTCACGGCGGCAAAGGTATGGATTTCTTTCGAAACATACTTTGCGTGGTGTAACAGAAAGTTTATCATTTTAGAAAAACCTTGCGAGAACGTATTTTTTCATTACTTAACAGTTGTTTTATTATATAAACACCTGCAGTTGGCTTTTCAACTTCTTTTCCTTCTATATTATAATATAAGGTGGAAACCACGTCTGCCTGGGTTTCTAATTGTTTAATTCCCGTTGTATTTTGTTTCAAATACCACTCTTTATACCAGTTCATACAGGCATAGCCGCAACACTCTTCGAACAATCCGTGTTTCTTGGCATTCTGGAAACCTGGAATCACCTTGCCCGTTTTAAGATATACATCAATATCGTAATATTCCTGTGGATGGGTAATCGTCATTCCGATATTGCCAAAGTGGTCGTGAACTGCCTTCCATGCCAATCCCCATTTCGAGGTAGATGCTGTTGCCCAGCTTCCCAGGTTAGGTTGTATCCACTGTCCCCACTCATTATAGTGACCTTCGCTCGCCTTGTCCGGATCTTCCGGACTCCAGTCTATCTCCGTTACCATGATAGGCTTCGTCTCTACCATCGGCACCTGACTTTTGAAGTTGCGGATGAAAGTATCGTGATCGTAATTCTTATCGGTCATATTTCCATACCACCCGGAATAAACATGTACTGCATAAGAGAAGTTGTCCTCGCTATCGGTGATAGGATACTTGACGTAATCCTGGTACTGACTCTGATAACCTGCGCCCGGAACCCAGATGATTCCCTTGAAGCCCTGCTCGCGAATCACATCCACCACCGGCTGGAAGTAATCATGCAAAGCCTCTGCTGAATCCGTTCCGTCTGATAGATGTACTCTCACAGGCTCATTGGCCAGTTCGATGGAGATTACTCCTTCATTCTGCTTGATGTATTCATCGGCAGCAAATGCTTTCCAGATACCCTTCAGATAGCGGTTATACTTGTCGCCAACACTGATATCACCAGGACAGACACCCGGTGGGCGTACGATGACGTAGAGTCCGTGGGCGATGGCATCCTTAATTAATGGGATATAGAGTTTCTGCAGATAGAGTCGGTAGCGCGCCATGTTGAATGCTGAGATGTCAGCCTCATTCTCTGCCTTCTTCGATGGATCGTTGGTCCAACATGGATCCATGTGCAATCGGAACACGGTACAATAAGCACCCTGCTTCTTGTCGGTAATAGCCGAGAACTGCTTAGAGAAATATTCCAAGCAAGGCTGAATGTCGGCTTCAGAATAGTCAGCCTTCCACTGTTGCCATCTCCACCCATTGAAGTAGCGGTTCGGTGTATCCATCACACCATGCAAGACAACAGTCTTACCATTGGCATCCACCAGGTTCTTACCCTGCACACGGAGTGCCGGCAGATTATCTGCAGCCAGCCCCGCCATTGACAGCATAACCATAGCGAGTGATATTAACAATTTCTTTCTGTTCATTGTTACAATTATTTTTAGATTTATAATTTATTGTCAGTCACCTTATTATATTATGAAGAATTGCCAGGTTCTAGTTTACAGAAAAGGATGCTGGTCTTTTAAAATAGAATGGCGCGTAATCACTACGCACCAATCCCGAAAACCAATTAATCATGATTCTATATAAAAACCATAATATCAAAATCTCTTAGAAATTCTAAACCTATTCTACAAACTATTATGTATAAACCTAACTAACCTAAATATACTAAATATATACAACTTAAAAACCGATGCAAAGATACTTCTAATCTATCATATATACTTTATAATAAGTAACCAATAGTTTTTCTCTCGTACCACATGTAACATTATCTTTACCCTACGTAACATTTTAACATCTTTTTTAATATATTCTCGTAAAAAACATACCTTATCATGCATTATTCTCCCATTAATTTTGTATTTTTGCAAACGAATATAAAAAAGCCAAAAAAGACAATGAAACCAAGAATCATGATGATTTCCATGAAATCAAACCTCAGAACAATGAGATACATCGGTATTTTACTGATGTTTATCTTCTGTCTCACTGCGCAGAACATGATGGCGCAGCGAGGAAAACTGTTCAATTCAGACAACCAGCTTTCGAGCAACCTTGCCACTCAGGTGTTCCAGGATTCAAATGGTTTCATTTGGATTGCCACCCGTAACGGCTTGAATATCTATGATGGCTATAACTTTATGGTCATCAGAAAAACCTACAACAACAGTAACGGGCTCAACAGCAACTATATCAACTGTATAACACAGGATGAAAAGGGGCGTATTGTGCTGGGAACAAACAAGTCGCTACTTATACTTAATGGTAAAAGGTTCTGCAACGTACCTATGCTCGATTCAAGAAATAAGCCTATAAACACTTACGTTACCCAGGTAAGCCGTTTGCACAATGGCGATATTGCTGTCGTTACCTCCGGTTACGGCATCATGACCAAGAAAACAGATGCAAACGCCTGTTACGCCATGAAAGGAGAAGTGGAGAATCTGAAATACATACATAAAATTCTGGAAGACAAACAAGAAAGGCTCTGGATTATCCTGGAAAACGGAAAGCTGTTACGGAAAGAAAAGAACGGCAAGCTTGTTTCACGCATCATGGGAACAGAGCAACTTAACACACAAGATATCAGGCAAGACGACAAGGGCAACCTTTATCTTGCTACCAAGAATGATGGTATTTACCTTCTCAAGGCAGGTTCAACCGCCTTCACCAAGATAGCCGGCATTGGCAATCTTCCTATTGACAACATCTATATCAGCCGCGACCAGCGCTTGTTTATCGGTTGCGATGGTATGGGTATCTTCGTGTATAATCCTGTAACAGGATTCTTGCAAAATAATCCTCTGTTCAGCCGTGAAGTAAATCTTGCCAAGAGCAAGATTTCCAGCATTATAGAAGATTTTACGGGAAACATCTGGGTGAGTATGCTCCAGAAGGGCGTATTCATGCAGTCGCAGGCTCAATGCGATTTCAACTATATGGGCTACCGTTTGGGCAACCGCAACGTGATAGGCGAAAACAGCATCACAAGTCTGTGTGCCAACCAGGGCGATCAAGTCTGGGTGGGCACCGACAAGGATGGTCTTTACCTCTTTGACATAAAAACAGGTAGCATCAAGAGCCATTTATTAAGCAACACCACGGTACTGGCACTCTGCAAAGACAAGAAAGGCAGAACATGGGTAGGAACCTATACTAACGGCATCGGATTGATAGATGCGGGGGGCTCTTTCCATCCATTCAGCCTAGGCATAAGCAACCAGGCGGGCATCTTCGATATCCAGGAAGACCCGCAGGGCAATGTATGGTTTGCTACCATGGGCAAAGGACTTTTCCGCCTTTCTCCAGATGGAAGCATCAAGCAATGGAAAAAACAAGATGGTGCCGACAACAACCTGAAAAAAAACAGTATTCCTAATGATTACCTCATAAAACTTAGCATCTCAAAAGATGGTAAGCGGGTTTTCGTAGCCACTTCTGTGGGTCTGGCTTGCTATGACCAGCAAAAAAACAGCTGGACTTCCACTTTCGGTGGCGTCAACTGTCTGAACAAGGGCAGTTTCTCTCATTGCGTTTATTCTGACAGCAAGAATCGCGTATGGTTTGGCACTGAAGACGGCGCAATCTGCTATGATCCGAAGAAGGGATATACTCATCCGAAGATTTATAACACAGAACTTGGACTTTCAGACAACAGCGTAGCCAGCATCATAGAAGATTACAAGGGCAGAATCTGGATAGGAACTACCTGTGGCTTAAACCAGGTAGATACAGAAAAAGGAACTATCAACAAGTACTTCTCGGACAATGGCTTACAGAGCAATGAGTTCAGCGATGCAGCTGCCTGCACGCTCTGGGGAGGAAAGATGCTGGTGATGGGCGGAACCGGCGGTATCAACTGGTTTGATACGGACAAGGTGAAACAGCATCCTTGGCAGGCAAAAGTTACCATATCAGGACTTCTTGTTGGCAACAACCCTGTATACCCGGATATGGAATCGGGCATCTATACTATCACCCACAAAGGCGCCTACAACAGCGACAAGTTCTCCTTATCTCATGAAGACAACACCTTCACCATCCAATTGTCTACTCTTACATATAATAATGTAGAGCAGATCAGTTACGCCTACAGCATCAATGGTGAGGATTGGCGAACCATACAGTCTGGCATGAACGAACTGTCATTCTCACATATGCCAGCAGGTACCTATAAGTTCCGTGTCAAGGCCATCTGCAACGGATACGAAACCCCTGTCAAGGAGTTCTCCATCATCGTCCACCCAGCCTGGTACGCCAGCATCTGGGCAAGACTCTGCTATCTGCTTGCCTTCCTGGGGCTCTGTCTGCTCTATATCAAGCACCGCAAACGCAAGATGGAAGACCAGCTCATATTGCAGCAGCATATCCATGCGGAAGAGATGGGCGAAGCAAAACTGAAGTTCTTCATGAACATCAGCCACGAAATCCGTACCCCATTGACTCTTACCCTCACTCCGCTGTTCACGCTGATAAAGGAAGACAAAGACGCTCACCGACAGGGCATCTACGATATGATGCGTAAGAACTCGGAACGAATCCTGCACCTGATTAACCAGATGATGGACCTGAGAAAGATTGACAAGGGACAAATGGTGATGCACATGAGCGAAACCGATATGGTTGCCTTTATTGGCGATGAATACAAACTCTTCTGCCAGCAGGCGATAGCCAAGAGCATCCAATTCACCTTTGAGCACGAAGACGAGGCCCTCCCGGTATGGATAGACCGCGACAACTTTGACAAGGTATTGATGAATGTCCTGTCAAACGCCTTCAAGTTTACTCCTGCAGGCGGCAGAATCCGTATCACCCTCTCCCACTCGCCGCATCATGTCCGCATCGCCATCAAGGACAGCGGCAAGGGCATTCAGGAGGAAAAGCTCGAAACGATTTTCCAGCGCTTCTATCAGAGTACCACCACTTCTTATGACCGGAATGTAGGTACGGGAATCGGTCTCGACCTGACGCGCTCACTCGTGGAACTGCACTACGGAACCATTACAGCCGCCAACAACAAGACACTTGATGAAGCCGACTGGAAGGAAGGAAGCCAGTTCCTCATCACGCTGCCTCTGGGCAACGAGCATCTGAAACCGGAAGAAATGATAGATGCACCGGAGCCACAGACTGCTGAAGACATCAAGGAACTGGAAGAAAACATGGAGGAAGGAAACGAAGAGAATGCTGCCGATACAGCCAATGACGCCGAAGAAGATTTCAAGAGCAAGGCAAAGAGCACCATCGCTGTGGTAGAAGACGATGAGGCAATACGTAATTTCCTGAAGACCCAACTACAGGAAACCTACAATATCCTTACCTTCTGCAACGGAAAGGAGGCGCTGCCGGAGATTATCAAGCAGAAGCCAAGCCTCGTTATCTCAGACATCATGATGCCAGAGATGGACGGCAATACGCTCTGTACCAAGATCAAGAACAATGTGAATACCAACCACATCCCAGTGATTCTGCTTACAGCGATGAGCAGAGAGGAAGACCAGCTGACCGGTTTGCAGTCGGGTGCCGATGCCTATGTGGTGAAGCCGTTCAATATGGACATTCTGCGCCGCACCATCATCAACCTGCTCAACGTGCGCCGTACTTTGAAAAACAAGTTTATGGGCAACGAGAGACAGAGCGACAGGCAGCTCGCGATAGAAAAAGACCTGTCGCCAAAAGACCAGCTGATGGAACAGGTGATGAAGGTAATCAATGATAATATGGATAATGAGGACCTGAGTGTGGATATGATTGCCCGCGAAGTAGGACTGAGCCGTGTGCATCTGCACCGCCGAATGAAGGAGCTGACCAACCAGACACCACATGCCTTCATCCGCAATACCCGTCTGCAATATGCCGAAAAGTTGCTGACCCACTCTAACAAGACGATAACAGACATCATGTTTAGCTGCGGTTTCTCCAACCCAGCCAGCTTCAGCACCATGTTCAAGAACTTTTATGGCTCTTCGCCTCGCGATTATATGCAGGCACACCGGAAAATCTAGCCTTTTCACTGCAGAAAAGGCCAGATGTTTCCCAAAATAAAGTATTTGTTACATATAGAGATGTTAATGATACGCCTCGCAAAGTGTTGGTAACATTCTGTGGGGGTATATTTAAAAGGAAAGCGGTAACTTTGCAGCAGAATTCTGAATACATGTTTCAGCCATGAATTCAGATACTCATTCTGTAATTTTAAACCCAATAATAAAATGAAGAAAATTGCAATCTTATCGCTTTCCCTGACGCTTGCAGCCGCTGCACAGGCGCAGACAGCTGAGTTTGACTATTTCAAGTATGCGGGCAATGACGCTCGCTTCAATGTTGAAATCGACAAGACTCACCAGTATTACAACCCGGTACTGGCTGGTTTCTATCCAGACCCATCACTCTGTCGCGTAGGCGACACCTACTATCTGGTAAACTCTTCGTTTACCTTCTTCCCAGGTGTGCCTCTCTCAACCAGTAAAGACCTGGTCAACTGGCAGCCTGCCGGTCATGTCCTCGACCGCACATCACAGGTTCCATTGAAGGGCCAGCAGGTATCAGCCGGTATCTTCGCACCAGCCATCAGCTATAACAAGAAGAACAAGACCTTCTATATGATTACCACCAATGTGGGAGCCGGCAACTTCTTTGTGAAATCAAAAGATCCTTCCAAAGGCTGGAGCGAGCCTATCTATCTGAAGAAGATTGACGGCATCGACCCTAGCTTCTTCTTCGATGACAACGGAAAGGGATATATCGTGCATAACGGTCCGGTAGTTGGCGGTGCCGACTATGAGGGTCAGCGTGCTATCCGCTGCTTCGAATTCGACGTGAAGGGCGACAGTATCAAGGGTGACTTCAAGGAGATTCTGCGTGGCGGAACCCATGTAGAGGCGCGTCCTATCTGGATTGAGGGTCCTCACCTCTTCAAGAAGGGCAAGTTCTATTATCTGATGTGCGCCGAAGGTGGTACAGGCGGATGGCACAGCGAGGTTATCCTGCGTGCCAAGAATCCGATGGGACCATGGGAGGAATGCCCTAACAACCCTATTCTTACCCAGCGTACCGGTCTCGACCCTAACCGCAAGGACCCAGTATCAAGTGCTGGTCATGCCGACATCGTAGAAGATGGCAAGGGTAACTGGTGGGCTGTATTCCTGGCTTGCCGTCCTTATGAAGAGGATATGTACAACACAGGTCGCGATACTTATCTCCTGCCGGTAACCTGGAAGAATGGATGGCCAGAGATTCTTGCCAAGAATACTCCTATCTCTACCGTTGGAGAGAAGGCTGGTTTGAAGCCTGCCGCAAAGAATGAGTTCTCAGGCAACTTCTCTTATGTGGATAACTTCGATGTAGATAACAATAAGGCGGGTCTAAAAGAGTTGAATCCACGCTGGATGTTCCTCCGCGACTTCGTTGACTGTTACAAGGTAGAAAACGGCAAATTGAAGTTCAATCTCCTGCCAGGCAATATCTACAAGCGTGAGCCGATGTCTGCCATCTGGGCACGTCAGCAGCACGGCACCTTCACAGCTGAGACAGAAATCAACTTTACTCCTCGCAACGACAAGGATATCGCAGGCTTGGCACTTCTCCAGAAGGAAGACCACAACTTCGTATTGGGTAAGACCATGAAGAATGGCAAGCTGATGATTACCCTGACCCGTGCCGAGAAGAACAACGTAACTATCGCCTCTGCTCCTATCAAGGGAGGTAAGCTGAAGCTGAAGGTAGAAGGTCATGACAGATATTATGATTTCTATTATGCTGAAGAAGGCGGCAACTGGCAGCTTCTTGCCAAGGGTGTAGATGCCTCTAACCTGAGCACCCAGAAGAGCGGTGGCTTCCTCGGTGCCTGCATCGGTCTCTATGCTTCTTCCAACAAGGAATAAGGATTTGAGAAAAGATTAACGTTTTAGGAATAGATAATAAAAGAAAAGGTTGATACCTCGCATTTTGCCTGGTATCAACCTTCTTCTTTTATTTATTCTTCACAATATCCAATGTCATTTTTCCTACCCAGATGGCGCTCTTGCCGTTCTGGTCGATTGGCACCGGTTTGCCATCCAGATTATTCAGATACTCCAACTGCTTGAAGTAGGTATGGCTATGACCGCCCAGTATCAGGTCGATGTCACGGGTAGCTGGGGCTACCTCGGAATCGTCGATGCCATCTATCTTCCAGCCCAGGTGGGAGATGCAGATGATGACATCACACTTCTCTTTCTTCTTCAATATCTCTGTCATTTCCTTTGCCTTGGCGATAGGATCGAGATACTTGATGCAGCCATAGTTGGCTTCGGTCACCAAGCCGGCAAGTTCCGGACACAAGCCGAAAACGCCAATCTTCAGTCCCTTGCGCTTGATAATGGTATAAGGCTTTACGACATTTGCCAGTTCGGTACCGGTGAAATCATAGTTGGAGCAGACGATAGGAAACTTCGCCATCTTGAAGATGCGCACCATGTTGTCTATTCCGAAATCAAACTCATGGTTTCCGATGGTAGCAGCATCATATTTCATCTCGTTCATCAGTCCTACTTCCACATCTCCCTTGAAGAGAGAGTAATAAGGTGAACCCTGCGAGAAATCGCCACTGTCAAAGAGCAGCAAGTCGGGATTCGCCTTACGCTCCTGCTTGATCATCGCCACCCTACGGAGGAAACCGCCACGATTGGCAGTTGCCGTATCTGCGAGATTCGGATTGATGGGCATTACGCATGAATGCGTATCGTTGGTATGGAGCACTACGAGTTGCTTTACCACCTTTGCCTCTTTCTTAGCTTTAGCCTGAACGGCTGCCGGCTGCATCATGAAGGATGCCAGAGCCAGACCTATATATAATAATGTATGTTTCATCAGAATTATCAACTATAAACTATTAACTATTCTACCACGCAGCGACCTTCAATCTTAGATTCCACCATCTTGCCCTGTGCCTGCATCTCACGGAAATAATTCATGATGATGTAGCGCACATTGTTCTCTTTCTGCTTAGGAGCAAAGACATCGGTTCCGCTCTTGAAGGCTACGAGCTGGTCATTACCTCCGGCAAGATAATCGAGGGTTGCAACGCGGTAATTCTTCTCCGGATCAACTGGTTCACCGTTCAGCGTAACGCTCTTCAGCTTGCCCTCCTTGGTGATAACCATTCTTACAGCATGGCTCAAGCCTTCGCCGCCACGATGAGCTATCTGCTGGAAAAGCTCCAGAACCTTATCACCCTTCAGGGTCAGGAAACAGATTTTGTTCTCGAAAGGAGCCATATCGTTCACATCGCCTACAGTAACCTTACCCTTGGCAAGATTAGAACGGATGCCACCCATATTGTAAACAGCGAAAACAGGCTGTTCTTCAAACTGCTTGCCACCCCATACCAGGATGTCACAGAGCAAGTTACTGAGTTCGCTCTCCGGACGGTAACGGGTCATATCATGAGCAATATGACCTACAACAGGGCCCATGATACTGTCTACCTTACTCTTATAAGGAGCGATAAATCGGGCAGCCTCAGCATCAGGCTGTGCATCCCATTTCTGATCAACCAATATTCGGGTTCTCTCCACCTTCGCCACCTTGTATTTCTGGGCGAAAGCCGGACTTGCCATCAGCAGCATCACCGTTGATGCAAGTGCCACCTTCATACCATTCTTTTTCTTCATATTTATTGTTATCTTAATGTTTTGGAGTGCAAAAATACAAAATAAATCTGTGAAATCCGTGAAATCTGTGGGAAAAGACGCTGACCAGAAAGAAAAATAGTTAAATCTGCGAGAAAAAAGAAAGAAAGTGTCTGAAAATTTGCGAGATACAAGAAAAAGTAGTAACTTTGCACCCGCTTTTCGGCGTAACCGCTGTTGTCTGGGCAGAAGTGTTGTCCAAGTCCATGTTGCGTTGGAACGACAAACAATTTTTAATTTTATACAAAAAATGGATTTGATTAAAGTTGCTGAAGAAGCATTTGCAACCGGCAAGAAGTTCCCTGAGTTCAAGGCAGGTGATACTATCACAGTCGCTTACAAAATCGTCGAGGGTACTAAGGAGCGTATCCAGCTCTATCGTGGTGTTGTTATCAAGATCTCTGGTCATGGTGACAAGAAGCGTTTCACAGTTCGCAAGATGTCTGGTACTGTAGGTGTTGAGCGTATCTTCCCTATCGAGTCACCAGCTATCGATTCTATCGAGGTGAACAAGCGTGGTAAGGTTCGTCGCGCTAAGTTGTATTACTTGCGTAAGCTTACTGGTAAGAAGGCTCGTATCGCTGAGAAGAAGACTGTAGCTAAGGGTGCAGAATAATTTTTCTTAGGAGACCTAATCAGAAAAAAATAAAGGGAATCCAGTCTCACGACCGGATTCCCTTTTTTATATCTACAATCTTATACCGAAAAACAACTATTCTTTACAATTAAATAAATCATGGCTGCCTACTAAACCAACCATGCTCCATTCTTTTATTTTTCGCCCGCATCATAATTCACGAGCCCATCCTCCGTGCCGTGTAAAGCACCTTGGAAATCATCCCAACTCTGGAATCCGGCGAGCAGCGCCAACTTGTCCAAAGTCTGGCGGGAAGGCTTCTCCTTCCCTTTCAATACATCCCACATTTTGTGGAAAACATGTGCCTTGCCAACCTTCTTTTCTATGTGTTCAGCAAGGACTTTCAAATCCTGTTTCATAACAACCCTCTCATATTTACTAACTGGGAGCAAAAGTACTGAAAAAGAATGAAACAGAGTACATTTTTCCCGACTTTTTTATGTTTTGGGGTAAAAAAAATGCTTTATATCATAAAAATGCTGTTTTTTAGGGCTTTTTACGAAACAGAAGTCCAATATCTCAATCATTTTTTGTAACTTTGCGCCAAATTCCAAAATACATTTCTTAGAAGATGAAAGAATTAGCACTTAAGTACGGATGTAATCCAAATCAGAAACCTTCTCGCATCTATATGGATGACGGAAGGGAGCTTCCTATCGAAGTGATCAACGGCCGTCCTGGCTACATCAACTTCCTGGATGCCTTCAATTCCTGGCAATTGGTCAAGGAACTCAAGGCTGCTACAGGAATGCCTGCTGCCGCTAGTTTCAAACACGTTTCTCCTGCCGGTGCAGCTATCGGCTTGCCTCTGAGCGACACATTGAAGAAGATTTACTTCGTTGATGATGTCAAGTTTGAGCTCTCTCCATTGGCTTGTGCCTATGCTCGTGCGCGTGGCGCTGACCGCATGTGCTCTTATGGCGACTTTGTTGCGCTGAGCGATGTATGCGACGAGGCTACAGCCCTCCTCATCAAGCGTGAGGTGAGCGATGGTGTCATTGCTCCTGGCTATACTCCTGAGGCTATCGAGGTTCTGAAGGAAAAGCGCAAGGGTACCTACTGCGTTATCAAGATTGATCCTGACTATGTGCCAGCTCCTATCGAGCGCAAGCAGGTGTTCGGTGTTACCTTCGAACAGGGACGCAACGAGGTGAAGCTTGATGATCCTGCTCTCTTCGAGGATGTTCCTACCAAGAACAAGACTTTCACTCCTGAGGCTAAGCGCGATCTGATTATCTCGCTCATCACCCTGAAGTATACTCAGAGTAACTCTGTATGCTACGTAAAGGATGGTCAGGCTATCGGTATCGGTGCCGGCCAGCAGAGCCGTATCCACTGTACCCGTCTGGCTGGTTCTAAGGCTGATGAGTGGTGGTTGCGCCAGTGTCCTAAGGTGATGAACCTGCCTTTTAAGGAGAAGATCCGTCGCGCCGACCGCGACAATACCATCAATGTCTATATCTCCGATGAGTGGGAGGATGTATTGCAGGACGGCGTTTGGGAGCAGTTCTTTACAGAGAAGCCTGAGCCATTGACCCGCGAGGAGAAGAAGGCTTGGATTGCCCAGAACAAGGGTGTATCTGTAGGTAGTGATGCTTTCTTCCCATTCGGTGACAATATTGAGCGTGCTCATAAGAGTGGTGTTGAATACATAGCAGAAGCAGGCGGTAGTATCCGTGACGATCATGTTATTGATACCTGCGACAAGTACGGCATCGCTATGGCGTTTACTCACGTTCGCCTCTTCCATCACTAATTTATTATATAATTAAGGTATATGAGTGACATTGACGATATTATCATGGGCGGTATGGTCTTCAAGGGCGGCGGTGGTCCTAAGAAGGATGACAACGACAAGGTTAAGACCAAAGCTAAGAAGAAAAAGTACATAACGGGTGCTCACGGTAGTGGCTCTGCCCGTCAGAAGGCAAAGTATCGCCAGCAGAGAGCCAATCGTAAATCCCAGAAGAAGAAATAATACTTCTCTATCATAAATAAATGTTTCGCCCGTGTGCTGTATAATAACAGCGCACGGGCGAACTGTTTCAGATAATGGAAAACATGAATAGAGTACTGGCAAGCGAAAGACAGCATACTGGTATAAGTAAGACAGCCCACTAGCAAGCGTATAGCCAGTGGGCTGTTCTTCTTAAACGGTTACTGGTTCTTTACACTCTTTACGCCCCTGCCCTTCGTTAGATGAAGGGTTACAGGCTTCAATTGATGCTTGCCGTGGTCATAAATGATAGCTGGATCCAGTCGTCTACCGCCAAAGCTAACCTCGAAATGGAGGTGCTCTGTGGTAGCCCTACCGGTACGGCCCGTCAAACCGATTACCTGACCAGCCTTTACCTTATCGCCCTTCTTCACCTTGTTCCTACTCTGATGACTGTAGAGCGTCTCGAAACCATAAGCATGCTTGATACGGATGCAGTTTCCGTAGCCATAGAAGGGTCCTGATGCAACAACCGTACCGTCAAAGGCTGCCACAATCTCATCATTCGGGCACGTCTTGAGGTCAACCCCCGAATGACGGCGCTTGCCACCATAAGGACTGATTACCTTGGCACCCGGCAAAGGATAAGCCCAGGCTGTCTTTTCTATCTTCTCCAAATCAAGCTCGAAAGTATTGGTAATGGTAAACGGATCATTAACCTCATCAGGATCGAGCGTCATTCCATCTCCTATTCCACCCTTTTTCTTGCCAGATGCCTCCTTGTCAGCCTCAGCATTTCTTCCTACAGAAGAATCCTTGCCACCGATAACCGAAGCAATGACACGGGCACCATGCTTGCGGAACTGCACGGTCTGGCGGCGCAACTTATGCGATTTCAACTCTACGAAAGTTTCCGGATTCAACCTACCGCCATTCACCATGATAGAGAAGTCACAATAAGTTTCACCCTCCTTAGAGCCTACAATGGCAATCGTCTGTCCGGCATCTACATGCTGTCCTACCTTAACCAGGTTCTCGGCATTGTTGGCATAAACGGTTTCCAGACCGCAATCGTGGCGCACCACGATGACATTACCCATTGATTCCGACTTTCTGGAAAGTCGCACATAACCTTCGAGCATCGCCTTGACAGCATCGCCTTTAGAAGTAGAGATACGCAACACATGATTGTTCAGAAGGGTTGCTTTGCCCACAGGAAGCGGGAAGGAATATTCCTTAGCACGGAATATCTCAAAGTCTACATTAAATGCCTGACTCTGGGCAAAGAGACCGGGTGTTGCAATACTCACCTGCTGCTGTTCGGCTGCCGTGAATACATTTTTAGCGGGCATAAAACTGCTCAGCGAGAACACCATGAGTCCTGCCACAGCCAATAGCCGCAATCCTTTTTTCATTCTTTTCATTATTTACTTTTTCTTTCCGATTTTCAAAATATTCTATAAACTATAAACTGAAAAACATCCATTTCTCACTCTCCGTTCTTACAGAAAAGGAAAAATGGATGTTATCTTGAAAACTATCTGATACTTACCTGCTACCAGGCTTTTACTTCAACAAGATGCCTGTATAGATTCTGCCACTCTCGATACCCAGCTTTCTGGCAGAGAAGTACTCATCGCTATGGGCAAAGGTACAGATGCCACAATCCTGGATATTCTCTTCGGCCACTCCACAATGCAGAAGAATCTGTCTGTTGCAGAGCGGAAGATTGAGATGCCATTTCAGCGGCTGCACAATATTACCCTCAGCAGCCAGACGCTCACGCTCAGCAGGATCAACCGAGAAGGCGGCATTAGGACGCTGTTCGGCAATCTCTTCCATAGGGAAAGCTGCCTGCTCGAACGCCTCGTAAACCTCATCGCCCACCTCGAAATGGTCGAACGAAATGCCCGGACCTATCACCGCCTTCAACTTCTTCGGGTCGGTATGATAGGTAAACGCCATCTCCTGAATGGTTTTATGCACGATGCGAGCCAGCGTACCACGCCAGCCGGCATGGATGGCAGCCACAGCATGATGCTCCTCATCATAAAGAAGCACAGGGATGCAATCGGCAGTAGAAACACCGATACATACACCTTTCTGGTCAGTCATCACGGCATCTACACCTTCGAGCACCATCTTGCGGATATTCTCAGGCATGGTGAGAAACTCGCCGGCAATATTGCGCACCTCTACTCCATGCACCTGATGGGGCATGATGATATGGGCTGTATCAATACCCAACTCTGTGGCAAGACGCTTGCGGTTCTCGGCAACATGCTCGGCAAAATCGCCGCAATATTCGTTGATATTAAATTCGCCATAGTTGCCCTGGCTTACTCCTCCCTTGCGGGTAGTAGAGAAAGCCATGACACCAGCGGCTACCTGATATTCTTTGATCATAACATTTACTCGTATTCGAAATCATCGAGGTCGTCAACATCCTCGATTTCATCCTCATCAATATATTCTACTACATCCTCGCCCTCTGCAGCCAGTTCCTGCTGGAAGCGAGACATATCCTTGTCACGGTGAACAAGCGTATCTTCGGCAGTAATCTCCTGAAGCTTGTTGCTCTCAGAATTGAGTTCCTTCCAGAGCACGTCCTTCAGTTCCTGAATACCCTGTCCGGTAACAGAGGAGATGAAGACCACCGGAAGATCGGTAGGCAAAGTTTCCTTGAGCATTTCAATCAGTTCTTCGTCGAGCAGATCGCACTTGGTGATAGCCAGCACGCGATGCTTGTCGAGCATCTCTGGATTGAAGTTCTTCAGTTCACCCAGCAATACTTCATATTCTTTCTTGATGTCGTCAGTATCGCCCGGAACCATGAAGAGCAGCAGAGAGTTGCGCTCAATATGGCGGAGGAATCGCAAGCCCAAACCTTTTCCTTCGCTCGCGCCCTCGATGATGCCAGGAATATCAGCCATGACAAAACTCTGGTGATCGCGATAATCTACGATACCCAGCGATGGTTCGAGCGTAGTAAAAGGATAGTTTGCAATCTTAGGACGGGCACTTGATACGGCACTCAGCAAAGTTGACTTACCGGCATTAGGGAAACCTACCAGACCTACATCGGCAAGGAGCTTGAGCTCCATGATGATGGTCATCTCCTGCATAGGTTCGCCCGGCTGTGCATAGCGAGGAGCCTGGTTGGTAGAGGTACGGAACTGGAAGTTGCCCAATCCGCCACGACCGCCCTTGAGGAGCAGAACTTCCTGCCCGTCATAAGCCACATCGCATACAAACTTGCCTGTTTCGGCATTATATACCACGGTACCACAAGGCACATCGATATAAATATCCTTGCCATCGGTTCCATGACACTTATCACGGCCACCATTTCCACCATGCTCGGCAAAGAAGTGGCGCTGATACTTGAGGTGCAGCAACGTCCAGTAGTTATGGTTGCCGCGGAGATAGATGCTTCCTCCACGTCCGCCGTCGCCACCGTCAGGACCGCCGTTAGGCTGGTACTTTACGTGGCGCAGGTGCATGGAGCCCTTGCCACCCTTACCAGAGCGGCATTGTATCTTTACGTAGTCTACGAAATTGGATTCAGCCATTTTTATATTATAATGTTATTCAAGTTTCGCAAGCTCAGAAGTTAAAGGAGTTATCGCTCCTTACGGTCGCTGAGGAGTTAGCTCCTTTAACTTCCTGATATGCGAAAGTTCACTAATTAGAGATTGTCGATTACATTGCAAACACGAGCGAAGATCTCATCTACAGTACCGAGACCCTCGATGTGGTGATGAATGCCTTCCTTCTCATACCAGTCGATGAGCGGAGCAGTCTGTGTATGATAAACATTGAGACGCTTCTTGATAGTCTCCTCGTTATCATCAGAACGGCCGCTTTCCTTACCGCGGTTAATCAGGCGAGCCATCAGCTCATCCTCAGGAACAGCCAACTCAATCATCGCAGCAATCTTATGACCACGCTCAGAAAGCATCTTCTTCAGAGCCTCAGCCTGTGGAGTGGTACGTGGGAAACCGTCGAAGATTACACCAGCGTGATCCTTACCGAAGCTATCGTATACACTTGCGAGGATGTCAATCATCAACTCGTCTGGAATCAACTGACCATTGTCGATATAACCCTTAGCTGTCTTACCAAGTTCTGTACCGTTCTTGATTTCGTTACGAAGTACATCACCTGTAGAAATGTGACCGAGACCATACTTCTCGATCATCTTGTCGCTCTGTGTGCCTTTACCTGCACCTGGAGCGCCGAAAATTACGATATTTTTCATTTTTACCTTAATATATATAAAATATTTATGTTGTGTCAGAAACTTAACTATATTTATTAACCCACTTCTGCCCCTTTGGAGACAAAAGAACTGCAAAAACAATTCCAAAGAGAACTGTTACAACGCCTAAGAAAAATAATGCATCCATTTTATGTCCTCCTATTTTTCTACAATGGTGTAGATGTCGCGGAGGTTTCTGCCTTCTTGGTCATAATCCAATCCATATCCCACGATGAAATCGTTAGGGATTTCCATAACAGCATAGTTGATATCAAGATCAACTTTCAAGTTGCCTGGTTTCACGAGGAGGGAACAAATTTCGATGCTGGCTGGGTTCATCTTCTTCAGGTCTTCAATCATGTGAGCCATGGTGAAACCGGAATCTACGATGTCCTCTACGATAACCACGTGGCGGCCTGCCAAATCCTGGTTCAAACCCATCAGGGTCTTCATGCTGCCCGTAGAGGAGGTACCCTCGTAAGAAGCATACTTCACGAATGAAATCTCGCTTGGCACGGTAATCATTCGCATCAAGTCGGCTGCAAAGATAAATGCGCCGTTCAATACTGCCAAGAACACAGGGGTCTTGCCTTCATAGTCCTTGTTCAGACGGTCTGCTACGACCTGTACTTTCTTCAGAATCTCAGCCTCAGGAATCGATGTTTTGAAGCTCTTATCCTTAATCTTTACTATGCTCATAGTCTGTTCTATAATAATATTTTCTGCAAAATTACGAAAAAAACATGAAACTTCGTGCTTTCATCAACTATTTTTTGTACTTTTGCATGAAAATAACCGTTTATCTGCATGAGTTGACAAATTATCACGACAGTTCGCGCAGATAATACTAAGATTATCAGATAATATGAAGATTTTCACAAGCGCTCAGATTCATGAGTTGGATAAATACACCATTGAGCACGAACCTATCAGTTCGCTCAACCTGATGGAACGTGCAGCCAAAGCGCTGACACGCGCCATAGAAGAGGAATGGTCTAACCGCACTCCAGTAGTTGTCTTCGCCGGTCCGGGAAATAACGGCGGCGATGCGCTTGCTGTGGCGAGAATGCTCAGCGAGGATGGATACGATGTAAGTGTATACCTCTTTAATGTACAGAACAAACTGTCGGCAGACTGTCTTGCCAACAAGAAGCGTCTGCTGGATGCAAAGAGAGTGAAATTTACTGAGATTATCACTAACCTGGACCCTCCTAAGCTCAATGCAGAAACGCTGGTGGTAGACGGACTCTTTGGTAGCGGACTCAACAAACCATTGGCTGGCGGATTCGCCGCGATGGTGAAATATATCAACCAGAGTCCTGCCAAGGTAGTAAGCATCGATATCCCTTCGGGACTGATGACCGAGGACAATTCCTATAATATCCATGCCAACATCATCCGTGCCAGTCTGACCCTTACCCTGCAGCAGAAGAAACTGTCGATGCTGATGGCGGATAACCAGCAGTACCTGGGCAGACTGCGCGTTCTCGACATCCGACTTTCCCAGGAATTCATCCAGAATACGGAGTGCCAGTGCCGCATACTCGAAGAGAACGACATCCGTCCGCTCCTGAAATCGCGCAGCGACTTTGCCCATAAAGGCAGCATGGGTAATGCGCTGCTCATAGCGGGAAGTTACGGCATGAGCGGCGCTTCGGTATTAGCCACCAAGGCTTGTCTGAGAACCGGTGCGGGCAAGGTAACAGCGCATACCCCAAAGCGGAATTATGAAATCATGCAGATTTCGGTACCTGAAGCGGTAGTGCAGATGGATGCAGAAGAAACCATATTCAGCGAACCGGTAGATACAGAGATGTTCGATGCGCTGGGCGTAGGTCCCGGATTGGGACAGAACGAGACAACAGCCATCGCCCTCATCGCCCAACTGCGCCGTGCTACCTGTCCGCTCGTCATTGATGCCGATGCGCTCAATATTCTTTCCAGCCACAGGGCGTGGATGCAGCAGTTGCCAAAGAATATCATCATGACACCTCATCCGAAGGAGTTCGACCGGCTTGCCGGCAATGCGAGCAGCAGCTGTACCGAAAGACTGATGAAGGCAAGCGAACTGGCTGAACGACTCCAGGCATACATTATATTAAAAGGACATTATTCTGCACTCTGCCACCCTGACGGAAAGATTGACTTCTGCAGTACGGGCAACAGCGGTATGGCTACAGCAGGCAGCGGTGATGTGCTGACAGGTATCATCACCGGCCTTCTGGCTAGAAGATACAAACATGAAGATGCCTGTCGCCTGGGTATGCATCTTCATGGTCTGGCTGGCGATCTTGCTGCCAAAGATCTGGGCAAAGAGAGCCTCATCGCCAGCGACATCATCCAGTATCTTCCGAAAGCATTTCTCAGATTGGAAGAATAATTATCAAGAAAATAAGAATATCCATAAAAGTCAGGAGTTCTCGGCTTCTGACTTTTTTACTTGTTTCTGCGCATCATAGAACCTTACTTCCAAGGTTCTCCTCAAATCATCGCGACGGTCCATATTCAACTTTTTGCGGATATGGCAACGCTGGCTGGTGATATTTGATTCACTCTTATTGAGTTCTGCACAAATTTCCTTTAAAGTATGCCCCTGAAGAATCAGCTTGCATATTTCCTTTTCGCTGAACGTAAGCCCATCACAAACCTGATCCCATGCCACTCTATCCAATTCTTCATTAAACAGATGTTTAGAAGCATGGGTTATAATCTTCTCCCGGACATCAGGAGTCAGACGCTTCATCAGGCTTTCTGCTGCTTCCGGTTCATTATCCTTCAAATCGGCAAGCATATTCAACGCCTTGTTTTCAACCCGAGCCATCCGTTTCGGCTGGCGCAACCCCTTGGTTACAATACTCATATTATATACTGCCACATAAACCAGCATCATGAAACCCAGAAAAATCGTCTTCATACTGAACAGAGCTGGCACAAGCGGAGTGCTGAACAGGTATATCAGCAACATCGGTATCATACCCACCGTGATGATGATACAAGTCTTATATAAGGTTTGGCTCAACGCTGTAATAGCCAGGATAAAGACGACAAACAGGTTGCAGATAACGCTCAAATTATCATTAGCAAAACCGAAATTGATGCAAAATACGCTATCAAGAGCCAGTTTGGCGAACATCAGAAAGTAAAGAGAAGAAATACCTTTCACGAAAGCTATCTTCCGTTTCCAGACCAGGAACTGCAGGATGCAGAACACGAATGTATGCAAGCCACAGAGGCTTAAACCATAAGGTTCTTTCACAAGCAGAAAGAGCATAATATGATAAGGTATGATAACCAGCTCGCTTATCGTCAGAAGTAGAAAGACGATAACGCGTCGGCGATCTACCACACCACAATATTGAGGGCATAAATGATGCTCTACCCTCACTATCAGGTTTACAATGTCATTCTTCAGTTTCATTTCGTTTTGGTTATTTTCTTAAATCTTGCTTATGCTTTCGTAAGTCAAACGGCTCTTTTTCTTGGAAATTGCCATTTTTTTAGGGATTTATTGATTCCGGCTGCAAAATTACAAATAATATAAGAAATCCTTGTTCAATTATCAGAAAATCGTACAACTTTAACGATTTTAAGCATAAATCAGTGTACTATTTTGTTAAAAAGGGCATTTTTCAGTATTTTTCAGTGCTTAAAAATTTGGTTGTATCCAATATTCGTTCTAATTTTGCGCCAGAAAACCAACGATATGAGATACAGACGAACTAAAAAGTAAGTTGAAAGTAAACTGAAAGGAGAAAAAGAACAGTTGAAAGTAAACTTCAGGAAACAAGAGTTCTCAGTAGATTCAGGTATTGGTGATTATTATAAAAGAGTAGTAAGAAAGTAAAAGGTGATTCTAAATCACTCAATGTGTTTTAAAAAAAAGAAAAGATTAATTGAGGTATGAAGAAAAGGATTTTTATTGCGTTAGTAGCACTCGGCAGCCTAATCTGTCCTGCTCTAGCGCAGGAAACTGCGGTAAAGACCAACTTGCTGTATGATGCAACGACAACCATGAACTTGGGTGTTGAATTCGGTCTTTCTCCAAAATGGACACTTGACGTATCCGGAAACTACAATCCTTGGACGTTTTCAAAGAACAAGAAATGGAAACACTGGCTCGTTCAGCCAGAGGCCAGATACTGGTTCTGCAACAAAATGATGGGTTCATTCATCGGCTTCCATGCCTTGGGTGGATCGCACAACATCGGTGGCATGGATCTTGACTTCAAGTTCCTGGGCACTGATTTCTCTAAGCTGAAAGACTATCGGTATGAAGGATGGTTTATAGGTGCAGGTGTAGCTTACGGCTACGCTTGGGCTCTCTCGAAACATTGGAATCTGGAAGCTGAACTTGGTGTAGGCTATATCTACTCTAAGGCAGATAAGTTTAACTGTGCTCAATGCGGAGATAAACTTGAAGATGACAAGGCACACAACTATGTGGGCCCGACGAAAGCAGCCCTCAACTTAGTGTATGTTTTTTAAAAAGAATCAGTGATGAATACATATAACATAATAGGTAGTATGTTCGGAGCCTTGCTTATCGCTCTTCCTATAGCAGCCGATAATACCCAGCAGGCTTACAAGAATCTGAAAATCCAGAATAAGGCAATCAGAAAGGTTGGCAACCAGGTGAAAGTGGCTATGGACTTGAACCTCGACCAAATTCAGCTTGCCAGCAACAAAGGTCTCATCTATACCCCAATAATCCTCAACGAAAAGGATACGCTCTTCATGCCGAGTGTTGAGGTGATGGGTAAAAAGAGATATATTTATTATCAGCGTAACCAGAAAACGGCTACGGCAAACCCACTCATCGTGGCACTCCGTAAGAACAAGACAGCACAGACGCTTCATTATGAATACGCCGCTCCGTTCAGCGACTGGATGAAGAACTCAAACTTCGCCATCAGCAATGATGCCTGCGGTTGCAACCAGCAACTTCTCGACGAAGGTATTCTGAATCCGGAAGGACGTGCATTCTCTACTCCGAAGAATCTCTTCAACGCTTATGTCCAGCCTAAGGCAGAAGCCGTAAAGGCAAGAAAGGAGAATGGTTCTGCCCGTTTGAACTTCAAGGTGAACAAGTGGGATATCTTGTACGATATGGGCAACAATGCCAACGAACTGGATAATATCCGCAAGACTCTCGACCTTGTGAAGAACGATTCGGATGTTACTATCACCAAGATAACCCTCCACGGCTATGCATCACCAGATGGCGGATATGCCAACAACAACAAGTTGTCGCATAACCGTACACAGGCGCTTTTGAAGCACATCCTGAAGATCTATCCTATTTCTTCAAAATTGTTTGCGGCCACAGCTACAGCAGAGGACTGGGCGGGAACCATCAAGTATGTAAATGAGAATGATATTCCTCAGAAGGAAGCTGCACTTGAGATTATCAACAGCAACATGCAGCCAGATGCCAAAGAGAAAGCATTGCTCAAGAAGGCTCCTCAGGCTTATCACTATCTCCTGCAGAATGTATGGCCATCACTTCGCCGTACCGACTATACGATAGAATATGATGTTCAGGCATTCAATGTAGAAAAGGCTAGAGAGGTTATCAAGACCCGTCCTCAGAAACTCTCTCTCCAGGAGATGTATCTGGTAGCCCAGACTTATCCTAAGGGTAGCGCCGAATTCAACAATGTTTTCGACATAGCTGTAAGAATGTTCCCTGAAGATAAGCTTGCCAATCTCAATGCAGCCTCAGCAGCCATCGAACGTGGCGACAAGGTGAGTGCAGAGAAATATCTCCTGAAAGCAGGCGACAGCGCCGAGGCAAACAATGCCCGCGGTTGTCTGGCTGCCATGAAGGAAGACTATCAGACAGCCAAGCAATACTTTGAGAAAGCTGTTGCCGGTGGTTTGAAGGAGGCGCAGGAAAACCTGGATAAGGTAAACCAGGCGCTTTAAAGTAAGTATGTACTTTCTAATTATATAAGTATAAGTTAAAAGATGATATTAAATACGATCTGTTTTCAGCGGATTGTGCCAATATGTGCGAAACTTAATTTTGAGAATAAGAATTAATTAAATATATTGTATAACTTTTTTTGTATTAAGTAAAAAGATTATGAAAAAAATGAATTTGCTCGTAATGAGCTTGGTTTCAGCCGCAGCTTTGTCTTTCACTAGCTGCAGCAGTAATGATGATTTGGATGGTAACAAAGCAGGTCAGGCTAAGGTAGATCAGTTCTACATGACATTGACCATTCAGACTCCTAACAGCAATGGTACAAGAACTTCATTAAAAAATGATCTTGCCGCAACAGCTGCAGAGTCTGATGTAACAAGTGGTACATTCTACTTGGTTGATGCCAACAACGAGATTGTGTTCACTCACACTATCAGCAAAGATGAGTGGGCAGAAAAGAAGAATCCTACACAGGGCACAAATGGTAAGACTACACTTCAGGTTCCTGTAAAAAATGTAACTGCAGGTACAAAATATAGTGTATATTTCCTGGCTAACACAGCAAGTGAGTCACCACTTACAGATGTTTTTACTTCTAATAACAAGTTTGCTACAGAATACTCTAAAGCTAACAACTTCGCTATGTTCAACCAGAACGATGCAGACGTAAAGGGAAACAGCCATACTGTTGTTTTCACATCTGACAACAAGGATGCAAATTCTGCAGCAAAGGTTAGCAGCACTATCAATATCGAGCGTCTCACAGCACGTATTGATGAGCCAAAGTCTGAGGCATCAGCCATTAAGCCTTACGCTGTAGATGCTAATGCTAGCGATGAGGAAAAGAAAGCTAACGCAAATGCTGTCAAGGCAGTTAAGAGCTTAAAATTGACAAGTTATGCCATCTCAAATGTTGCCAACAAGACAAATGTTATGCAGCAGTGGGCTGATGCAACTACCCTTTCAATTCCAACTGGTATCACTTACTTCCAGCCAACAACAGAATTCGGTACAAAGACTTTGCTTCAGAACTATAACTACTTCAATGCTGTAACAACAGATAGATCACAAAAGGATTATATCTTCGAGAACAACTCTAGTGATGCTGCAACTTCTATGTACTTCGAGTACACAGTAGAGCTCAGTGATGACTATAAGACAAATGCAGACTTCGAGGATGGTACATTCTATCGTTACAACAAGGTTATTTATAGCAGAATCCAGGACATCATCGACGCTTACAAAGATCAAAAGGCTATCTTTAATGGACAGACCAAAGATGCAGTTGTTGACGAATTGAAAGCTGCTAAAAATGACGCAACAGATCCAGAGGCTAAGCTGGATGAATTCCGCAAGAAGTATGATATCGAGGTCTTCAACGCTGGTAAGACATACTATGTTCAGAAGATTAAGGATCAGTATCTCGGTGTAGCCAACACTATCCAGCGTAACAGCATCTACCTGTTAAATGTAAAGAACATATTTAATGTTGGTGCCCAGGTTCCTAATGGTGGTCCAGATGACCGTACATTGTACTATCTCGATGTTGAGGTTTCTGTTAACCCTTGGGTTCTCAACAACCAGGACGTTGATTTGAAGTAATATTCCGTCATACCAGAAAGATAAAATATAAATACTTATATATAATCGGGTAGGAGGTAAATGTTACTCATAAGAGGCATTTACCT
>ULYX01047538.1_pt1 | contig 34982 bp, 49 predicted proteins | sample 1962591 | NCBI WGS metagenome assembly ULYX01 (sample SAMEA4835874, study PRJEB28245) | human gut metagenome | biome: gut microbiome; material: fecal sample | place: Denmark | collected 2008
CTATTTTTTCGTGATGCTGTGTAACAGCTTCATGATAATATCATATTTGCTTTTCTCTGTCAACAGCTTTTTATTTTTCTATCGGCTGTCTCAAGATTCAGCGTAATAAATTATAGCAATTCTGCTATCTTCTGTCAAGAATATTTCTGATTTTTTTAAAAAAGGCTTGTTTCTCTGTCTATCCAGCTTTCCTGCCGGGCATTTTTGATTTCATCTCCCCTTTCTGCTTCGCCCAGAAGGAAGGGGGAAAAGGGGTTATGATGTTTCCTGTTTTCCAGTACGGCTGCCCTGGTTTCATTGGCGTAGCAGTAGCGGCAGAAATGGGCGCAGCTGCTGTAGGCACCTATGTCATGACCCAGAAGGCAGGAGCAGCCTTTTCTGACGTGCCTGTTTTCATAGGAAGGAATTTTCAAGGACACGCCAAGGAGGTCTTCCACTTTTTCCTTTGTGAGGCACCCTGTGGTATCCACTCCCAGGGAAGCGAAGGATGGATTTTCCAGGCAGGAAACCAGTTTCATGCCGTGTTTTCCTGCTATGTCCACAAATTTTTCTACCAGGAAGAGCTGGTTTTCATGGCTTACACGGCGGGCCATGGGAAAATTCCTGAGAGTTTTCCCGTAGAGGTCAATGAAGCTGAAAATGCAGGTATAGGTATATCCTTCCAGTGCTTTGGCCAGGGCAGAGAATGCGCGGATGTGATAATTGATGTCGTAATTTTCCCAAAGAAGCACCGGGTCATAGCGCCAGCACAGATGGGACGGTCCAAGGCGGTCTGACAGGCTGCGAAAAGAGTCAATCACCTTCCTTTTATCCGGCACTTGAGGCTCTATATCTTTCCCGTAAGGGGTAATGGTTACATGCCAGAGCTGCTGGAAAGGCGAAAGTATATCTCCATAGGGCAGAAGGGGCCCCGGATTTTTTGTGCAGAAACAAATAAGATCCACCACTTCCGGATGCAGTGCATAGCGGGTGACCTGGGAGTGGTGGAAAGGATTTCTTACCATGACGAATCCATCTTTCAGCCGGTTCAGGAACCAGGGAGTGTAAAAGGCAGGGATGTCGGTGCGCTGCCCCGTATTGATAATCATAGCTTCCTATTCCTTTTCTTCGTTTTCCAGGCAGATGGCTTCTGCTTCTTTCAGCCACTTTTCCCGAAGGGAGGTGGGCGAAAGCATTTTCACCCGCTTTCCCTGGCTCAGGAGCCACATGAGGATACCGTCGCCGCGGATGACGTCGGTGATAAGGAAGCTTCCGTCTTTCTGAGCTTTTGCTTTGGCTGTAGGCAGCCTGTCCAGCACGGCTTCCAGACTGGGGCCTCTATAGAGGAAACGGATATGCTCGGGTCTTCCGCCATACATATACTGGATGCTGTTTTTGAAAATGCCTTCTCTGAAGCGCCTGCCATAATTGACACTAAAAGATTCGCCAGTATCCATAAGGCTGCTCATACGGTCCAGCCGATAGACCCTCGTATCGGCGCCGGTAAGCTTTTCTTCTGCCTTCGGTATGCCTACCACGTAGAAATAGTACTCTGAGAAAAGGACTCCTTCCGGACAGATTTCATGGGGACTTGCTTCTTTTTCCCCCTGCCGCCGGTAATCGAAGGAAAGAATGTGGTGTTTTTTCACCGCTCCTGCTGCAGTCCACAGGTTCTCCACATCCGGCTTTTCATGGGCCGGGTCCAGGTAGTCGAAGAGTTCGCCTCGTATATAACGCTCCACTTCTTTTTTGTCGGTGCCCAGTACTGCTGACTGCAGGAGGCGGCGGAGCAGGGATTCCAGTTCTTTTTTATGGAAGGCCCGGCTGGCAAGAAGGATTTTTCCGATGGCATACAGTTCACTGGGGCGGATCATTTCTTCTTCCAGTTCGCGAATGCGGTAGACTTTCTGGGCCCGGTCATAATAGAGTTCCCGGTGCACATGGTCCTGCTCTTCCCTTTCCGCCAGATATTTCCGGATTTCCGCCAGATATCGGCTGGCGGTCCGCAGATTGACGCCAAAGGTTTCCACCATTTCCTGCCTGCTCACTGAACCACCCCGGCTCAGCCGATCCCACAGGAAAAGGACTCGTTCCGTTTTCTTATCATCCCGATCTGTTTCTTTCTCTGTCATAACTATTCCCTGCCTCTCTTGTCCTCTGGGAAGTACCGCTGAACACATGGCCTGCTTTGATTCTTATGAAAGCAGGTTCTATGAATAAATCAGTACTTCCCTATGTCTATATCTATCTTTAAAAGATCCATTTCTTGTAATACCTGTACTAAATAATTATAACAGATTCAATATATTTTCAAAAGGAGAAAAGACGAGAAAGTAACCATGATAAAAAGCTGCGGAATCTTCCTGTGATTCCGCAGCTTTTTATCATGGCTCTTTTATCGGAAGGTCAGTACTTCTTTCAGAGGCTTTCTTTCATTGGCCGCCGGAATGACTGCCGGATGACCGACGCCAATAATGGCAGATATGTCATACTCTTCGGGGAGGGAAAGAATTTCCCTGATTTTTTCTTCATCATAGCGGCCCATAATCAGAGTGCCCAGTTCCAGCGCATTGGCGGCCAGGCAGAAATGGGCGGCTGCTACGCCGGCATCAAAGGACTGCCAGTGAGTTCCTTTCGTGGTCGATGGCGTGCCGTCGGGCTCGAAGCCGGAAAGACCTTTGATGGCACAGAGCACCACCAGTGCCGGTGCGGCATGAATGTTTTCTGTATTCCATGGAAATTTCTTCGTGCAATCATCAGCAATCTTATTTTTCAGTTCTTTATCCAGTACTGCCACATACCGGATGGGCTGGGTATTCTCCCAGCACGATGCCATCTGGGCGATTTCCACCACATTTTCAATTTCCTGGGCTGAAATCGGTTCGTCGGTGTATTCCCTGATGCTTCTGCGTGAAATCAGACATTGAATTGCGTCCATTTTTTCCTCCTGCTGCTGCCCCTTTACATAACAGATAATCAATCATTTACCTCTGTTTATTTTATCATAAAAGGGGCCAGTCTTCAGCCGCTTCCCTATCTCCCAAGATGGGTTTATCCAAAATAAAAAGGCCTTTTACCATGAAATGGCAAAGGCCTTTTTTATTTCATTAAAAAAATGTATGAATCAGTGAAGATGCTGAAGGATGGCTTCTGTCATGCCTTCACCGTCCACCTTTTTCATGCCTTCTCTGTAAATATCGCCGGTACGGTATCCGTCTTCCAGGGTGTGATTCACCGCTTTCTCAATGGCATCAGCTGCCCGGTCTTCGTTGAAGGAGTAGCGGAGCATCATAGCGGCAGAAAGAATGGTGGCAATGGGATTGGCAATCCCTTTTCCTGCAATATCGGGGGCAGAACCGTGAATCGGTTCGTAGAGGCTTGTTTCCTTCCCGATGGAAGCGGAGGGCAGCATGCCGATGGAGCCGGAAAGGACAGCTGCTTCGTCGGAAAGGATGTCGCCAAACATGTTGCTTGTCACCACCACGTCAAAGAAAGAGGGATGGATGGCAAACTGCTGGGCGCAGTTATCCACATACATGTGGTCCAGCTGGATGTCCGGATATTCTTCGTCATGCACCCGGACAGCTGTCCTTCTCCACAGGCGGGAGGATGCCAGCACGTTGGATTTGTCCACGCTTGTCACATGGCCGCGGCGCTTTCTGGCTGCTTCCATGGCAAAGCGGGTAATTCTTTCCACTTCAGGAACGGAGTAGCTTTCTACGTCCCAGGCCCGTTCCACACCGTCATTGATTTCCGATTCGCACCGTTTTCCGAAATAAATGCCGCCCACCAGTTCCCGGACAATCATAATGTCGGTGCCTCTGGCAATTTCGGGCTTCAGCGGTGAGTATTCAATCATGGAATCCTGGATTTTTACAGGGCGAAGGTTCACATAAAGGCCCAGGGATTTCCGAAGGCCCAGGATGGCCTTTTCCGGCCGCAGCGATGGTTCCAGGTGGTCCCACTGGTCTCCACCTACGGCGCCGAAAAGGATACCATCTCCCTTCCGGCAGGCGTTCACTGTTTCCTCCGGCAGCGGCACGCCGTACTTGTCATAGGCCGTACCGCCGGCATCTTTCCATTCATAGGTGAAATCCAAATGGTAGATTTCATCTGTCTTTTTTAAGATTTCCACAGCGGCATCGGTGACTTCCCTTCCAATGCCGTCTCCCGGGATAACTACGATATGCTTTCCCATATTACCGATACTCCTTTACGTACTGAATCAATCCGCCTGCTTTGGCAATGTCCTGGATAAAACCGGGAAGGGGCGGTGCCTGGAAGGTTTCTCCTGTAGTGAGGTCCCTGATTTTTCCGGAGGAAAGATCCACAGACAGTTTGTCTCCAGCATGAATCCGTTCCACATTATCACCGATTTCCATGAGAGGCAGTCCCACATTAATCCCGTTTCTGTAAAAAATCCGGGCAAAGGAGGCGGCAATAATCACCGGTACGCCGCAGGCTTTGATAGCTACCGGCGCATGCTCTCTGGAAGAGCCGCAGCCGAAATTCTTTCCGCCTACCATAATATCCCCGGGTCTGACTTTTTGGGCAAAGTCTTTATCAATATCCACCATGCAGTGTTTGGCCAGTTCCTTTGGATCAAAGGTATTGAGGTACCGGGCCGGAATAATCACATCGGTATCGATATTATCTCCGTAGCGCCAAACTTTTCCTTCTAAAACAGCCATTATTCCACCTCCCTGGGAGCGGCAATCCGTCCCATCACAGCACTGGCAGCAGCCACCTGCGGGCCGGCCAGGTAAATTTCAGAATCAGTAGGTCCCATGCGGCCTATGAAGTTGCGGTTCGTTGTGGAAACGCATCTCTCCCCGCTGGCCAGGATGCCCATGTATCCGCCAAGGCAGGGGCCGCAGGTCGGTGTGGACACCGCGCAGCCTGCGTTGATAAAGGTATCAATGTAGCCTGCATGCATGGCGGCAAGGTAAATGGCCGGGGTGGCTGGAATCACGATGCACCGCACCCGTGGATGCACTTTGTGTCCTTCGAAGATACGGGCTGCAATGGCCAGATCTTCCAGACGTCCATTAGTGCAGGAACCGATAACCACCTGATCAATGGGAATGTCTCCAAAGGTGCCTACCACCTTTGTGTTTTCCGGCAGATGGGGGAAGGAAACCACAGGCTTCATGGATGACAGATCGATGACCACTTCCCTCTCATAATGGGCATCATCGTCTGCTTCCACCACATCATAGGGCTTTGTAAACCGGCCTTCAATGTAGGTCTTTGTCTTTTCATCCACCGGGAAAATGCCATTCTTGCCACCGGCTTCAATGGCCATATTGGCAATGGTGAAGCGGTCGGCCATGGAAAGGGAAGACACCCCGGGACCCGTAAATTCCAGAGACTTGTAGAGAGCCCCATCCACGCCGATCATACCGATCAATGTGAGAATCACATCCTTGCCGGTAATGTCAGAAGGCTTTGTACCGGTGAGCACAACCCTGATGGCATCGGGCACTTTGAACCAGGCTTCGCCGGTGGCCATAGCCACTCCCAGGTCCGTGGAACCTACACCGGTGGAGAAACCGCCCAGGGCCCCATAGGTGCAGGTGTGGGAATCGGCGCCTATGGTAACCATGCCCGGGCCTACCAGGCCCTTTTCCGGAAGGAGGGCATGTTCAATGCCCACCCGGCCCTGTTCAAAATAATGGACAATCCCGTTCTCCCTGGCAAAATCCCGGACAATCTTGGCAAGGCCTGCGGACTTGATATCCTTGGCCGGCTGGAAATGGTCCGGTACCAGTACGATTTTTTCCCTGTCAAATACAGGGCGGCCTACCTTTTTGAAAGCTGCAATGGATGGCGGCGCCGTAATATCATTGGCCATCACCAAATCCAGACTGCAGTAAATCAAATCTCCCGCTTTCACAGAATCAAGTCCTGCATGCTTTGCCAGGATTTTCTGTGTCATTGTCATACCCATTGAAAAGCCTCCTATACTACCAAATAAAAAAAGTCTCCGTCTCAAAGAGACGAAGACTCGCGGTACCACTCTTATTCACGCCAAAGGCATGCACTCATGCTGATAACGGTCAGATTCCGTCAGTGCCTACCTGTTCAGCACTGCAGCTCAGGGACGAGTTCAAAATCCGCTTCTGTCATTTTTCACCATCCAATGACTCTCTGCAAGCAAGTAGGGATTTTTAATGCTTCCTGTCAACGCTTTTGTGAAGATACGAATACTCTACCACATTCCTTTTCCTATTGCAAATAAAAATTTAAAAAATCAGGTTTTTAAGGACAGAGTATGTCATGCTCATGTTATATAATATATAAAAATCAATCACCTTTTATTTTCAAAAAAAGGAGGCTCCTTATGAAAAAAATATGCTGTATTCTCGCCTTTCTCCTGCTCCTTCTGGCAGGAAGTGCTGTGGACGCTGCCGGTCCCATCAACCGGGACGGATATTTCAAAAACATACGCCTTGCCGGACGGGTACGAGTGGTGGATTCCTTCCCGGACCTGAAAGTACAGGTGGTTTCTTCCTTCCCGGATTTGAAGGTAAAAACGGTGGATTCCTTCCCGGATGACATCGGAGAATGGCAGTTTGTGGACTACGGGGAAGACTTTACCATCCAGTTCGTAGACAGCTTCCCGGATATCCGTATCGAATTTGTGGACTCCTTCCCCGGCGTGTGCTGAAAGGATCAAAAATATATTCTCACCACCTTCTTTCCGTGATATGATAGAAAAAGAAACCGCCCTGAGCAAAGCACCGATTAAAGTGCTCATTGATTTTATTTCTGAAACTGCAGGTAACAAAGGGAAATTTTCTGCCGCCAGAGGCCATAAAAAATGGTATGGAGTCAGCTTTTTGCATGGATTCGTACCTTAGGAAAGGAGGGGTTTCCTATGAAAAAAACTCTGTGCATCGTATCTTCCCGGCCCGATGCCGGCCTGTCCAATGAAATTCTCCACCTGATCCGGGAAGATGAGATGAAGAACCAGGGAAGCCCCCTGGAGCCCCACCTCCGTGTCATTACTATGAACGAAGACCAGTGGCGTCTCCATAAAAACACCATCATTGCCAGGTACCCCGTGCTCTTTATCGGCCTTCCGGAGCAGGGCCGATGGCTTCCCGAAGCCATGGCAGTCCGATTTACGAAATACGGCATTACCTATGGCTGGACCGGCCGGCATGCCTTCCTCACCGTCAATGAAAAGGCACTGAAAGACCATGAAGTGTACAGCCAATTTCTGACAGAGCTGAAGGCCCTCTGCAATCTCGGGGATGTCATCAAAAGTCCCCGGCGGCTGGATGCCCTGCAGCTTATAGGCATGCTCTGCGTCGCCCTGCTGGTGCCCTTCGGCAGCGTGCTGGTAGGCGGAAAGCTGATCAAGGACTGGTATGCCAATGATAATCTTGTCAAAAAGCAGCAGTATGTATACGGCATCTTCCACCTGTACCGGAATCACATGAAAGAGTTTCTGGACCAGGACATGACGGGAAAAGAAATGCAGAAAGGATGAATGAAATGAAAAGCTATGAATTTACTCCGCAGCGGGTATGTGCAAGGAAAATCACCTTTGACCTGGATGAGGAAAAAAGAATCCATCATCTGAAATTCCAGGGCGGCTGCCCGGGAAACCTTTCGGCCATTGGAAAGCTGCTGGAAGGAAGAAGCGCCCAAGAGGCAGCTGACATTCTCCGAGGCAACGAATGTGCCGGAAAAGGCACCTCCTGCGCCGACCAGCTTTCAAAGGCCCTGGAAAAGGCGCTGTCCGAATAAAGAAAATTCCCTCTTCCGGAAGTACTGATTCATCAGTTCTTCCGGAAGAGGGAATTTTTTTGATTTCTTTCTCAGCAAAGCGGGAGAATGAATCAACGCTTCCTTAAGGCCTCCATCTTTCTCCTCCTTCTTCTCACCCGATTGATATGCCGTTCGAACCGGCCGCTCATAATGAATTCCGCCAGCACCAGCTGATCGAACACCGGCACCGTGCAGGAATAGAACCCCACCTTTTCCTCATAGAGGGGAAGAAGGGATTCCGGAATCACCAGGTACCCCACCCGGATGGAGGGAGCAATGGTTTTGGAAAAACTGTTCATGTAAATTACCTCTCCCCCCGGCGAAAGGGAAAACAGAGTATCCTCGGGCTTGGACAAAAGGGTGAACTCCGAATCAAAATCATCTTCAATGATATAGCCCTTCCTTGCCCGGGCCCAGCGGATGTACTCGGCCCGCTTGGATGCACTGGCCGTAATACCGGAGGGATAGCTGTTGAAGGGAGTCACATGAAGCACCGACGCCCGGCTGCGCTGGAGTTCTTCAGTCTCTATGCCTTCCTTCCCCATGGTGAGCATCTCCAGCGGCACCTGACTGGCCTCATAGACCTTCCTGATTTTTTCGTAGGACGGATTTTCCAGGGCATAGACACGGTTTCTTCCAAGCACCTGCACATTGAGGCCATAGAGGTATTCCGCCCCGGAACCAATGAGGATGGCCTCTGGCGATACCTCCATGTGGCGGCTCCGGGCCAGGTAGGATGCCAGCGCTTCCCTGAGCTCCACGCAGCCCTTATTGGGCGACGGATCCAGAATCTTTTCTCCATAATTGGAAAGTACATTTCTCATGGTCCTGGCAAAGGCAGAAAAGGGAAACAGATCCCGTTCCCCTTCATCCCGTCTTTCCACCACCACCCGTTCCGACAGGCGCCGCCGGACCTTTTTCCCTTCTCCTACGGGATAGGAATCGCCTTCCTTGTAAATCACATAGTATCCGCTCCGCTCCCGGGGCTCCACATACCCTTCCTCGGCCAGAAGCTCATAGGCATGCTCCACTGTAATGACGCTGTACCCCGATTCATCGGCCAGCTGCCGCTTGGAAGGAAGCCGATCCCCTTCATGGTAAATCCGGCGGGTAATTTTTTCGCGAAGCTGGGTATAAAGTTTCATGTAGCCGGTCATGGATATCTCCTTTGGATTCACTGCGCCCTCCGGCGCAAAGAGTATAGAAAGATCTTCTGATTATACTTTTTTGTCACATTCTGGTAATTTTAATAAGTTCAGTTTCATATTATAATTCATACCATAACAAAACGCAAAGGAGATATCACTATGACTCATGAAACTGTTTCACCGTCCCTGCCGTCAGCCGGAATCCGCCATAACACAAGGTGGCTCACCATCTGCGGCCTTATGATGGCCATGAACATCGGTCTTTCTTCCTTTGGCCTGCCTGTCCCCGGCGGCCACCTCTACCTGAACGATATCATCATCGTGACGGCGGCCCTGATCCTGGACCCCGCCGGTGCCTTCCTGGTTGGCGGTGTCGGTGCCTTTCTGGGAGATTTCTTCTTTTATCCCCTGCCCATGTTCGTATCCCTTGCAGCCCACGGTCTCCAGGCCATGGCCATTTCCTATATATCCCGCCACTGCTTCAGAAACAGCCGCTTCCTGTCCGTATCATCTGCCCTGCTCACCGGTGCCCTGATTATGGTAGCGGGCTACTCCCTGGGCCGGGCCTATGTGTACAGCACGCCTGCCTATGCCTGGATCAAGCTGCCCTACGAAATCCTGCAGGCCCTTTTCGGTGTCATCGGCGGACCCTTCCTGGTGTGGCGGCTGCATCTGGCTGAAAGGATCCAAAAGCTCCTGGAAGGAAAGTACTGACGCAGGATTGCCATGATGAAAAGGAAAAGGGGCGGTGAAGAAATGGGAATCATTTCTTCACCGCCCCTTTTTATGGTCTCCTCAAATCATGGACCTCAGGTCATGAGAGATTCCGCCGGGCCCGCTGATTTTCCATCCCCTATGAGGAATATAAGAAACCTGAATCAAGGGAGACACCCCTGCCATGGCACCATCCTTAAAACACCGGAAAGAGAATACGGGCCAGGTAAATGGTACCGGTCATGGTAATGCATGAAAGGAAGGTACTCATCATCACCAGCTCTGTGGCAAAGTCTTCGCAGTTGTGGAATTCCACGGCGTAAAGTACGGAATTCACTGCCGCCGGAACAGAAGCCATAATGAGTATGGTCTGGCTCACGGCCGGTGCAAAGGATACACCCATGATGCCCCAGGCCTTAATCAGCAGGAACGCCAGCACCGGCGCCACCACCAGACGGACAAAGCAGCCCAGCCAGGCATCTATATCACCGAAGGAAATCTTACTTCTATGAATCTGCATGCCCAGGGCGATCATGACGATAGCCACCAGGGCGGAGGCGCAGTTCTGGAAAATAGGCCAGAGGAAGGTGGTGGTCATATCAAAGCCGGAATACTTGATAGTAAACACCGCCGCCAGGGTATAGAGCACAGGCATATGGAAGACCACAGACAGGGCATCCCGGGGTGTCAGTTTCCCTTTTCCTGCCTGGTAGAGGCCAAGGGTATTGAGACACATATTCATCTGTACAAGCATCATGGTAGCCGCCGCACTGGCCAGGGTCAGGTAGGGCGTTTTCCCATCCACCACATAGGGGGCATTGGAAAATACCAGGGCAATCAGGGCAATCCCTATATTTCCGTTATTGGAAAACATGGTACCGTTTTTGAAGGCCTCGGTTTTGGAAATGGAATATCCCCGGATTTTCCCAATGGCCATGCCTATGAATCCCAGGATGAACATGAGAGCAAAGGACAGCAGAAATACGTGGAACATGGACATATCGATCTTTGCCACGTAAATGCTGTAGAAAATAAAGCAGGGAAGGACCACATAGAAGGTCAGTTTCGTCAGGGAAGATACGTTCAGCCTAAAGCGCCGGTCCATACAATATCCGATAGCCACGAAAATCAGAAGAGGCAGGATATTATCAGAAATAATCTGTAAAAAAGCCATCAATATCCCTCCTCAAAGCCCCAGGGGAAAAAGAACCCTGGACAGATAAATGGCAGCGGTCACCGTAAAAGCTCCCACCACCGTATTGAACAGAACGGACTGGGTCACAAAATCAGGATGGTTGTCATATTCCACACTGTAAATAATAAGGGCCATGGATGAAGGAATGGCGGCATAGAGGAAAAACACCTGCTTCATCACTGGACTCATGTCCATGAAAGAGGAAAAGAGGAGAAGAATGCACCAGGCCAGGAAAGGGGCCGCTATGAGCTTCATCAGCCCCGAAGCCAGCTGTGCAGCGCCCGGCTTCTGCAGGCGGCTTCTATGAAGCTCTATGCCGATGGTCACGGTGATAAGGACGATGAAGGCCCCGTTGAAATGCTGCAGCACCGGCCACAGGAAGGTATGCTCCAGAGGAATATCCGCCGCCCGCACAAGTACCGCCAGAAGAGCGGCATAGAGGGCAGGCATTTTCAGAAGGTAGCGAAAGAATTCGGAAACCGAAGCGCCCCGGCTTCGAATCAGGGCTGCGCCAAACACATTCACCGCCATATTCATGACAATCATAAGCACCGCCATGGTTCCCAAAGCTTCTGCCAGATAGGGATGGCTGTTTCCTTCTGCAAAGGGAGGATGACTGTAAATCAGCATAATCAGTGCAGCGCCGATATGTCCGGAATTGGAAAAGGTGGATACCGCCCGGAATTCATCGAACTTTCCCTTCTGGAGGTGAAGAAGGCGCCCCAGGCCGCCGGAAAGGAGGAACTGTACAAGAAGGAGCAGCACCGCCGCTGCCACCGCCGCCATTTCCATGCCGCTTCCCCGATAGCCGTAAAGACTGTAGAAAATGAAGCAGGGAAGCACCACCAGTATGGTGAGCTTGCTGTAGGTGGAAATATCGATTTTGAATTTGCTGTCCAGAAACCATCCTGCCCCGATGAAAACGAAAAGTGGAAGAATATCATTCCACAGAATGGAAAAAAGAATCATGGTACCCCCTTATGGATGCCAAAGCATCCCTGGTTTTATTTTTATGTAAAAAACGGTTCAGTAAAAGAGCCGGTTATGACCGAATGGAATGGACCGCATACTCCATGAAGGCTTCCCGGATAGACCAGAAAGGACTCTTCCGTTTCCATCCAAACGAAATGGTATACTTCGTTTCCCAAAGATCAATGCGCACCATGTCCCGGGAAGCTGCCTCTGCATTCCAGTGAATCATATTGGCCGGGCAGAAAAGAGCGCCCACGGACCTCATGCTTAAATCAATGAGGGTCCCCATGTTATCAGAAGAAGCAGCAATCTCCGGTTTGAAGGAAGCCCTGTCCAGATAACCGGCAGCTGCCTCGCCTGCCACATTGTCCCGGCTGGTCACGACGAAGGGAACAGACCTCAGTGATTCCATGGATTCCAGATGGGAATGGGCCAGACTTTCTATATCATCCTCCGAAAAACCACGGCTGAAAAGCAGCTCCTTCGATACCAGAAAAGCAATATGTTCCTCATAGAAAGGTCTTGTCACAATGCCTTCCATCGTTTTGCCGAAACGGGCCACCGCCAGGTCCAGGTCTCCTTCCCGCACCATCTTTTCCAGATCGGTGTTGCTGCTTTCCACCAGCGTAAAGGACACCTTCGGATAGAGCTTTCGAAATTCTGCGCAAAGGGCAGGCATGATTTCCCGCTCCCTCATAAATCCTGTACCAATACGAAGAGTGCCTCTCTGATCATCAGCCACATCGGAAAGGGCACGGCGAAGCTCTCCTTCCTCATCCGCCAGGCGGAGGGCATATTCATAGAAAACCCGCCCGCCATTGGTCAGCTCCAAAGGTACATGGCGAAGGAAGAAGGGCATGCCCCATTCCTTTTCCAATGAAGCCATACTGGCTGATAGAGCCTGCTGGGTCATATGAAGTTTCTCTGCCGCCCTGGTGAAATTTTTCTCCCTGGCCAGCACAATGAAATAAGAAATGCTCTGAAAATTCATGGGCCCTCCATCTGCAGTCCATTTTGACTTCATACAGTATACCGCAGGAAACAGGATTTGTTCAATGAAAACAGCAGAAAAACAGGGAAGAAGAACTTCCCTGTCTTTCCCTGCCGCTCAGATGGTTACCACAGGTGGAAAGCTAAATCAATACCGCAGATGTGGCAGATTTCATCAGCCCGATACATCCTCCGGCGGGCAAACCAGAGAACAATAACTCTTTCCTTACCCATTTCATTCACAGCACCCATAATTTCTCTGCTCAGATTCTTTTTCATATGAATGACCTTCTTTCTATACAATACCTGGGAGGAACTCTTTATCTTTCCTCTATGGGTAGTATAGAATTTTCAGGTCACAATATCCAACTGTTGATTTATGTAATTATTACAAGCATCCCTTGTTTTTCAGTATTCAAAAGACCATGGCTCCTCAGGGTTTAAACTTATACCCCACGCCCCAGATGGTGAGAATATGCTTCGGGTCGGAAGGATCCTCCTCCACCGCCTCCCTGAGACGATTGATATGTACCGGCACAGTGGACGTATTTCCCAAAGAATCCATGCCCCAGATCCTGGTATACAGGGACTCCCTGCTGAACACCACATCCGCATGAACCATGAGGAACTCCAGAAGCTGGAACTCCTTATTAGGCAGCACCTTTTCCTCTCCCCTCACGAAAATGCGGTGGGTATCAGGCTCCAGTGTAATGCCGCCAATGCTGATTTTCTTCCTTCTTTCCCCGGTGCCTTTCAGCCTTTCATACTGGGCCAGCTGGGACTTCACCCTGGCCACCAGCACACCGGGAGAAAAGGGCTTTTCGATATAATCATCGGCACCAAAACCCAGTCCTCTGATTTTATCGATGTCACTTCTTCTGGCAGTGACCATCATAATGGGAATATCGATTTTATCCCGAAGCTTCCTTACAATCTGAAAGCCGTCCATGCCGGGCAGCATGATATCCAGAAGGATCAGATCGTAATCTCCGGTGAGGGCTTCCGTCAAACCGGCAGTGCCGTTTTCCTCCACCTTCACCTCATAGCCTCCCACCTCCAGATAATCTCTTTCGATGGAGGCAATATCGTCATCATCTTCCACAATCAGTATCCTTTTTTTCATGTATATCCTCCAATGGTAATACAATATCTACCTTCAATCCGTGGGGTCTTCTGTTGCTGAACGTGACCCTGCCCTTCATCAGATGCACCGCCCTTGCCACAATGGAAAGACCCAGACCGCTTCCTTTGTCAGTACGGCTTCTGGCCTTATCGGTGCGGAAGAAGGCCTCCTTGAGCCGTCCCAGCGCTTCTTCCGGCACGCCGGGGCCATCATCAGACAGAGTGAGGAGGGCCCTGCCATCCTTTTTCTTTACCTCTATATCGATATGCACCCTCTCCTCTGTCTTGTAGCAGATGCTGTTGGAAACCAGATTCTCCACCACCCGTTCCAGAAGGAGAAGATTTCCTTCCACCTTCACCGCCTCTTTGGCTTCTATATGGAAATCGGCGCCGTTCCTGCCCCAGTTCAGCCGGTTTTCCTCCACGAACTGACTGACCACCCGGGATAAATCCAGCGATTCTGTAGGAAGGGCCTTCTCCCCGATATCCATTTTCGTCAGAAGCAGCAGCTGCTCCACCAGCCTTTCCAGTACATCCGCCTTTCTGCGGATAACCTGGAGATACCTCTCCTGCATGACCGGCGTGGAAGCCACATGGTCCAGAAGCCCTTCCACATAGGCCTTGATGGACGTAAGGGGCGTACGGATATCATGGGAAATGGAAGCAATGAGCTCTTTCCGTCTTTCCTCATCCCCCTCTTTTTCCTCCAGCGACTGCTTCAGCCGCCAGGTCATGACATTAAAGGTTTCAATGGCAGGGGTGAATTCATCATTTCTGTCATAATCCAGCTGCACCGCCAGATTTCCCTTCCGCACTTCCTCTGCCCCCCGTTCCAGTTCCTTTAAAGGCATAAGGATGCGGCCGATAATGAAGCGGGAAAGAAAATAGCTGGTGCCCAGAATAAAGGCAAAGAGAACAGCCAGAATGAAACGGATCACTGCCCGTACTGCCTTTTCAATGGCGCTGTCAGTCCGGGCCTCGGGATGATGGGCCATGATGTAGAGATAACAGGGCCTGTCCCCTATGATTTCCTTTTCCGCAAACCGGTAATCCGGCTCATCTGTCACACTGTAAATGCCGTTTCCATCCCTGCCATCCAGCCTGTCCAGGGCTCCTTCCTTTCGCAGCATATCCAGATCCTTCCGGCCCTTTTTCTCATTGCCATAACTGTAGAGAAGGGTTCCTTCCCTCTCTACTGCCACATAGGTGGCCACAGGATCGGTGATTTCCATGACCCAGGCATACCGGGACAGGGACTCATGGTGGCGAAGGCTGTGAAACACAGCAGTCCTCAGAATCTGGGTCATCACATTAAACTGGAATCCGCTCTCCGCAATCACATGGTTCCCACTGGCAGCATAGAGATAGAGCCCTCCAAAGGCCGAGGCCAGCACGAAAAAGGTCATAAGGAAGGGAAGGATACATACTACGATATGGCTTACAATCAGACTTTTGCGAATGGTCATCATATCACCTGCTGCATTTAAGGATAAAGTGTCAGGGGCTCCCTGCCCGGAAGAGAGAAGGGCTCTCCTTTTCCCGGCCCTCTCCGTTTCCCTTATCATACAAACCGCCCCTGCGCCATGCAACCGGTATTTCTCCAATTTATTTTTTATTTAATGTTACATACAGAATCATTAACATCAGTCCTGTAGAGTACGGGGTGAAGAAACCATATGTCATCTCATCACTCTGGAGGATCATGATGAAAACGATTCGAAACCACCCCTATGTATCCCTTTTGCTTTTTACCCTTGTTCTTTACCTGGCAGGGAACCAGCTTTTAGCCGTGACGGATACGGCAGAATCCAACTACGCCCTTACCGCCAAGGAAATGGTGCTCTCCGGCAACTGGATTTCTCCCCAGATTTACGGCCGCTTCTGGTACGACAAGCCCATTTTCTATTACTGGGAGCTGGCCCTGTCCTTTACTCTCTTCGGTTTCAATGAAATGGCCGCCCGCCTTCCTGCCGCCATTCTGGGCTCCGCTTCCGTCCTCTTTACCTACTGGTTTGCCCGCCGCACCTATGGGGAAAAGACAGGCTGGCTCTCCGCCATCATCCTGGGCACCTCGGTGGAATGCTGGATTCTCTCCAAGGCCGTCATTACCGACTCCACCCTCTTCCTTTTCATGAGCGGCGCCGTGGCTTTCTTCTACCTGGGGTATACGGAAAACAGGAAATACTATTTCCTCTGCTATCTCTTTGCTGCCCTGGCCACCCTCACCAAGGGCCCCATCGGCATCCTCCTTCCCGGGCTTGCGTGCCTGCTCTTTCTCCTCTATAAAAAAGACCTGAAGGAAATGGCCCATGTGCACCTCCTTTCCGGCCTTGTCCTTTTCATCCTGATAGCCGGCGCCTGGTACGGCACCATGTGCTATCTCCACGGCAAAGATTTCCTTCTGAATTTTATCGGTGTCCACAATGTGCTGCGGGCCACGGTTTCCGAGCATCCCTCTCACAATAAATGGTACTTCTACCTTATCGTTTACTTTGCCGGTTTTGCTCCCTGGAGCTTCTTCATTCCCTTCTCCCTGTACAGACGGTGGAAAGAAAAGAAACTGGATCTTCAAAGTGCCCATGATGCCACCCAGCTTCTCCTTATCTATGGTTTCGTGGTGTTCCTCTTCTTCCAGCTGGTGGCCACCAAGTACACCACCTACACCTTCCCGGCCCTGTTTTCCCTTTCCATCTTAACAGCCCTTCTTTACAAAAAGCAGGATTTCCGCATTGAAAAGGCAGGCCTGGCCTGCGGCCTGGTATACACGGTGCTGGCCGTCACAGTGGCCCCCTCCATCATGCTGAATCATTCGGGTAAGGAAATCGGCGAAGCCCTGGCCCATATGGACACTACCCATAAGACCATTGCTTTTCTCGATGACTATCGCACCTCCGCCGTCTTCTACAGCGGTAAAACCATTTACCGCGCAGAACCGGAAGAGAAAATCGCTTCCATGAAACCGGGAGGCCTGTCCTGGAATGCCAAGAACGTGATGCCCTTCATTTCCGAAGAGAAGCTGCTGCATGACCCAAATGTCCTGCTCATTACCAGAAATCACAGCAACTCCCCCTTCCTGGTCACCTATAATGAAAGTGGAAAAGCGGACCGCATCAGTATTCCCGGCCAGTATACCCTGTGGGTCCGTTAGGCATCCATGCATTTCACTCATGTAATCGTTTATAAATAGCATTTACCTCATAATTAGCTTTACTTTTTCGAAAACCTGCGATATACTAGGAAAGTCAGATTTATGGCGGTGTAGCCAAGCGCTAAGGCGTGGGCCCCGCAAGGCCCTTATCCCCGTGTTCAACTCCGGGCACCGCCTCCACCAAGTACAAAGCACTGTGAATGCCTGTTCACAGTGCTTTTTGATTTTTGGAATCAACGAATAAAAAGGAGCTGTGAAGAAATGGAAATCATTTCCCCACAGCCCCTTTTCTGTTTTCTGAAAAAGCATGGACCTGCCTGATTTCTTCTTTCCCGAAGGGAGGAAAAGCCTGTCTCTTTCCCGTCAGGAAAGGATCAGCTCCTGTTACGGAGCTCCCTGCTCTTTCTACCCATAAAAGGCAGGTAGCCAAAAATGCAGAGGAGGCCGCAGACAAGAGCCAGAAGGCCGCCGGCAAGGCCAATGTAAGGCAGGTATCCCCGAGCCGTCAGAAGGCTCCCTATATAGGTTCCGCTGCCGATGCCCATATTAAAGATGCCGGAAAAAATAGACATGGCCACCGGAGCAGCGCCGGTAGACAGATGACGGATGATTTCTGACTGCATGGCTATGCCGTAGAGCGTATTCACCACGCCCATGGCCAGGAGGCAGAAGAAAAGCACCGGCAGGAACGGGGCTCCCTCACGGAGAAGGAAGAAGGGAACCAAAAGGCCGCAGGCGCCGGTCATAATAATCAGTTTGGGATAGGTGCCAAACATTTTAGAAAAAGCAAAGCTTCCCAAAAATCCCGTACTTCCCAGAAAGATAAGCACCGCCGTAATGGCCGCAGGAGCCAGATGGGCCACAGCGTGAAGGAAAGGCTCAATATAGCTGTACACGGTGAAGTAGGCAGAAGCATAAAAGATCGTCATTCCGAAAATAACAGCCACCGGCCTGTTACGGAAAAGCCCGGGCAGATCTCCCGGGGTGAAAGGTTCTCCCGGAGAAAGCTGGGGAAATACAAAGAACAGATACACCATGGCTCCGGCGGTAACCAGGGCAATGAGCAGGAAGGTCATACGCCATCCCAGAGCCAGTCCGATGACCCGTCCTAAAGGAAGGCCGAAAACCATGGCCACCGCCGTACCGGCTGCCACCATGGACAGGGCAAAGGGCGATTTTCCTTTGTCCACCAGTCTCGCTGCCAGAGGCGCTGCAATGGACCAGAAGATGGCATGGGCACTGGCCACAAGGATTCGGGCACCCATAAGCAGAGGAAAGGAAGGAGCCACGCCGCTGGCCAGCTGTCCCAGAGCAAAGAGAAGGAGCGTAAGCAGAAGAAGGGTCTTCTCCTTCATCTTCCCTGCTGCCAGCATAAGGGGCAGAGACAGGATGGCTACCATCCAGGCATAGACAGTAATCATAATGCCCGTTTCTGCTTCCGTCTGGTCAAAGGACTGGGAAATATCCATAAGCAGGGCAATGGGCATAAATTCAGAAGTATTAAATACAAAGGCAGATACAGTGATTCCCAAAAGAGGAAGCATCTGCCTTAAAGGAACAGGAAAAGTCATCCATCCTCCTTATTGACTGAAAAAAGGAAACGCTGATTCCCGGGAAGGGAAAATCAGCGCTTCTGCCAATCATAAAATCATCACTCTTTCGGCACAGGGCCGTACTTGTTTTTCTTGTTTTCTCCGGGGAAAAAGGCCAGAAGAACCACGGCAGCCATGAATATGATGGCCACCACCCTGGTAGCCATGAGCTGGCTTCCCAGGAACTGGCCGCCCATCTGGTTGATGGCAAAAAGGAGAAGGAAGAATACCCAGTAGTAGAGATGAGAAAGGCCAATATCCGACAGGCGGCGCATGGCCAGGCTGATGAGGGAGATGAAGCAGAGAGTGCCTACCACCAGGAAGGTGAAGATGTACACATTGAGGTCCCCCACAAAGAGTTCCGGTCGAAAGCAGGTGAATCCGAAGAGGATGGCGGCGGGGATGGCGGCGCCCAGCATTTTGGGGATATAGGAGCGGCGGCTCATGCGGCCTACGGGATTGAAGTAGATCTGGAAGATTTTATGACCCACCCCTTTGGACGCTTCTTCCGCTTCCTTTTCAATGGCTTCGTTGTCAGAAAGCACTTTGGCTTCTTCACTGTCCATAAGGGCGATGGTAACCACCTTTTCCCCCTTGCCCGGTTTCGTGATGAAGATGGAGGTGACGGTGTCTGCAAAAATAGTCATGCCTGCCGCGTCTTCTCCCTTTCCTTCCGATTCGGAGAGGGCTTTGATGAAATCATCTCTTTCCCCCGCCGGCAGTTCCATGTAAATGGCGGCGGTTTTCTTATTACGGATGCACACACCGATGATGGATACTTCTTTTCCATAGAAGGAGAATTTCTCTTCTCCTTCAGAGAGGGAGTAGAATTCGATGTGCTTGTCTTCGTCCTTCTTTTCCCTGGTGGCGGTGTATTCTTTGGAAATGCTTCTGAGGCTGTCTCCGAGACGGATTTTTCCCGCTCTTCTTGGTTTCCTGTGTTTTCCGCCGATGGCTGCTTTGCCGGCGTTTTCTGTAATATCAGGTATATCAAAATCCATGTTCATGTAGATTCGCTCCTTTGAAATAGGGATTTTCCCCGTTTCTATTTATTGTACCATGAGAGGCAGGGAGAAAAAAGCGGCCCTGCTTTTCGTTTCATTCATAAAAAAAGAACCGGCGAGGATTCACCGGTTCTTTTTTATGACACAGGAAATCAGTCAACCAGGGCGATGATCACTTCGGGAGCGTTATCGCCGAGACGGCCGTCCAGTTTCACAATGCGGGTATAGCCGCCGTTGCGTTCTGTGTATTTCTTTGCAATTTCATCAAACAGTTTCTTTGTAACAGCCTTGTCCATGATGAAACCTTCAGCCTGGCGGCGGGCATGGAGATCGCCTCTCTTAGCGAGGGAGATCATCTTGTCAGCTACATGGCGGAGTTCTTTGGCCTTGGATTCAGTGGTTTTGATCTGGCCATGCTGGAAAAGGGCGGTTACGAGACTGCGCAGCAGGGCCTTGCGGGCGCCGCTGACTCTTCTCAATCTACTACGAGCCATTTCTTTCCTCCTATAACTATATCAATCCTTGGAATCTTTGAGATGAAGTCCGTAATCCCGGAAGTTTGCCAGTTTTTCTTTGATTTCATCTACCGATTTTTTACCAAGGTTGCGTACACGGGTCAATTCATCTTCTGTCTTGTCTGTCAGTTCGCCGATGGTATTGATTTCGGCTCTCTTCAGGCAGTTGAATGCACGGACAGAAAGTTCCAGTTCGTCAATGGGGAGGGCGCGGACTGCGTCTTCATTGACTTTATCCTGAGCAGGAGCGGGGCTTTCTTCTTCTGCTTCACCTTCTGCGGTTTCGGTGCCGGGCTGGCTGATGCCGATTTTGCAGAAGTTTTCAAAGCAGCTGATAAGGATGTTGGCAGCTGTTGCCACTGCGTCGTCCGCATTGACAGAGCCGTCGGTATCCAGTTCCAGGGTCAGCTTGTCATAGTCCATTTCGTTGCCTACGCGGGTATCGCTGACTTCGTAATTGCATTTAACGACAGGAGAATAAATGGAGTCGATGGGGATAACGCCGATGACGTCTTCCTCTCTCTTGTTCTTTGTGAAAGGTACATAGCCATGTCCACGGTTAATGGTCATTTCCATGCCCAGATGGGCATCGGAATCCAGGGTGCAGATGGCCAGATCTTTGTTGAGAACATCTATTTCAGCCGGTAAAACCATGTCACCGGCATGGAAAATACCCTCTTTAGTGATATCGATCCGAACGGTGATGGGGAAGGTCGCTTCGTCATGGGCGATGAAACGAATCTTCTTCAGGTTCAGGATCATATCTGTTACATCTTCTCTGACGCCGTTGATAGTAGAAAATTCATGAAGCACGCCGTCGATTTTGATAGACGTAATAGCCACACCGTCTAAAGATGAAAGCAACACGCGTCGTAAACTGTTGCCCAGGGTGATGCCATAGCCTCTCTCGAGTGGTTCGCATTCGAATTTGCCATGACGCTTGTCATCGCTGAGTTCCACAGTCTTAATTGTGAAGCTAGTATTTTCGATCATCCGAAAGTCCTCCTTCTGCGCCTTGCGGCGCCAAAATGAAACAGAAAGGATATACCTTAATTATACTCTTCTGCGTTTCGGAGGACGGCAGCCGTTATGAGGAATCGGGGTGACGTCCTTAATGCTGCTGACTTCAATGCCCGCTGCCTGCAGTGCACGGATTGCGGCTTCACGGCCTGCACCCGGTCCTTTGACGAATACGTCAGCGGAACGCATGCCCTGGTCAATAGCCACTTTAGCAGCCTGTTCAGCTGCCATCTGTGCTGCGAATGGTGTGCTCTTACGGGAGCCTTTGAATCCGAGTCCACCGGCAGATGCCCAGGCAATGGTGTTGCCGTTGGAGTCAGTAATCGTTACAATCGTGTTGTTGAAAGTAGAACGAATATGAGCTGCACCGGATTCTACATGTTTTCTTTCTTTTCTTTTTGCTTTACTTTTTACCGTAGCCATTATATCCCTCCTTCAACATTACTTCTTGGTTGCAGTCTTCTTGCCTGCAATGGTCTTCTTCGGACCCTTGCGTGTACGGGCATTGGTTTTTGTTCTCTGTCCGCGTACCGGCAGGCCTTCACGATGACGTCTGCCTCTGTAGGAACCGATTTCTACCAGGCGCTTAATGTTGAGGGATTCTTCTCTACGGAGATCACCTTCGACTTTGTAGTCAGCCAGAACGTTGCGGATTTTTGCAACGTCATCTTCTGTGAGATCTCTCACACGGATATCAGGATTGATTCCTGCTTTGTCTAAGATTTCTTTGGAAAGAGTGGGGCCAATTCCATAAATATAAGTTAAGCCGATCTCAACGCGCTTATCTCTTGGTAAGTCTACACCAGCTATACGTGCCATCTACTCTTTAACCTCCTTTTAATTAACCTTGTCTCTGCTTATGCTTCGGATTTTCACAAATGACCATTACACGGCCTTTGCGTTTGATGATCTTGCACTTGTCACACATCTTTTTGACGGACGGTCTGACCTTCATCTTGGTTCCTCCTTACTTACTTGTAACGATAGGTAATCCTGCCGTGCTCTAAATCGTAGGGCGTCAATTCCACTGTCACCTTATCCCCGGGCAGTATACGGATGAAATTCATCCTCATTTTGCCGGAAATAGTAGCCAGCACAATATGGCCGCCGTTTTCCAGTTTGACACGGAACATGGCGTTTGGAAGCTTTTCTACTACTTTGCCTTCCACTTCAATAACGTCTGCCTTGCTCATGAGAGCCTCCTTTGGCTTACATATACTGTCCGCTGGTACGATATCAGTCGCGCAGCGTCAGAATTTTGGGACCATCTTTGGTAATGGCGATGGTGTGCTCAATGTGGGCGGACGGTTTCCCGTCAGCAGTCACTACACTCCAGCCATCACGAAGAGAAATGATATCAGCACTTCCCATGGTAATCATAGGTTCGATGCAGATAACCATGCCTTCTTCAAGACGCGGCCCATGACCTGGCGTTCCGTAATTCGGAATTTCCGGATCTTCGTGCATGTCCGTCCCGATGCCATGGCCTACATATTCCCGAAGAACGCCGTAGCCGTATGGTTTCACATAGCTTTCCACGGCATGACCGATGTCGCCTACGGTGTTGCCCACCACTGCCTGCTTGATGCCGGCAAAAAGTGCGCCTTCCGTAGCCTTGATCAGCTGCATATTCTTCTTGTTGGTATGGCCTACCGGTACGGTGATACAGGAATCACCCATGTAACCATTTAATTCTACCACAAGATCGATAGAAATGATATCACCTTTTTTTAAAATTTTTCTTGCTGAAGGAATTCCGTGGACTACAGTGTCATTTACCGACGCACAGATGGATCCGGGATAGCCTTCGTATCCCTTCTCGGCGGGAATGCCGCCTCTGTCCCTGATAAATTTTTCTGCCAGATGATCGAGGTCAAGAGTGCTCATTCCTGGCTTCACTGCTTTTTCCAGCATAGAGAGGGTTTCCGCAGTCAGACGGCTGGCTGCGGCGATTTTCTCTATTTCTTCCGGTGTATGGATGATAATCATTTAGAAGCCTTCTTTAAAGCGTCCTGGATATCAGCGTACACCTTGTCCATGGACTGGTCTCCGTCGATTTCATAGTACCGGCCGCTGACTTTGTAGTAGTCAATGAGGGGCTTGGTGGACGTTTCGTAAACGTCAAGCCGCTGGGAGATGGTCTTTTCATTATCATCAGCCCGCTGGTACAGTTCACCGCCGCAGTTGTCGCATACGCCTGCCTGCTTCGGGGGACGGAATTCTTTGTGGAAGGAAGCTCCGCATTTCTTGCATACCAGTCTTCCGCTTACTCTCTTGATGATGTCATCACGATTGGCTTTGATGCCGATGACAGCAGTAAGCTGGATGCCCAGTTCATGCAGAATGGCATCCAGGGCAGAGGCCTGGGCGGTGGTGCGGGGGAATCCATCGAGGATCCATCCCTTTTTGCAGTCGTCCTGAGCCAGTCTTTCCTTTACGATGCCCACAGTTACACTATCCGGAACAAGGGCTCCCTTGTCCATATAGCTTTTAGCTTCCTTGCCGAGAGCAGTTCCCGATTTCACAGCCGCGCGGAACATGTCGCCGGTTGCAATCTGGGGGATGCCGTAATCACGAATGAGCTTTTCTGCCTGGGTGCCTTTGCCGGCGCCGGGAGGTCCCATTAATAAGATATACATATCCTGCTCCTTATTGTACAAAAGCCTTATTTAATAAAGCCCTGATAGTTTCTTGTAACCATATAAGACTGTGCCTGTCTCATGGTGTCCAGTGCAACACCGACGATAATGAGGAGGGATGTACCACCGAAGTACACGCCCTGGATGCCGGTGATGTTTCCGATGAAGTTCGGAAGGATTGCAATGAATGCCAGGAAAACGGCGCCGGTCAGTGTGATTCTGGACAATACCTTGTCTACATACATCATGGTGGGCTGTCCGGGGCGGATGCCGGGGATGAAGCCGCCGTATTTCTTCATATTATCTGCCAGGTCCTTGATGTTCACGGAAATGGCGGTATAGAAATAGGTGAAGATAAAAATGAGGAAACCGTAGCAGATGGTATTTGGCCAGGTGCCCCATCCAAAGAAATTACCGACGGACTGGATCCAGCCTACGTGGATGAACTGTGCCAGGGTAATGGGAAGCATGAGAATGGAGGATGCGAAGATGATGGGGATGACACCGGCCTGGTTCACTTTCAGCGGCAGGTAGGTGGAATGGCCGCCATACATTCTGCGTCCGATCACACGCTTGGCGTACTGGATAGGGATTCTTCTCTGTCCTTCATTCACTTCGATGACCATGAGGATCATGGCAAGGGCGATGACCAGGAACAGGAGAAGCTGGAAGGGGGAAATGGTGCCGACCTTGAGGTAATCCACCACGGTGGAAATAGCCTGCGGGAAGCGGGCTACGATACCGCAGAAGATGATAAGGGAAATACCGTTGCCGATACCATGTTCCGTAATCTTATCGCCGATCCACATAAGGAGGCAGGTGCCTGCTGTGAGGACAACGATAACAAAAAAGAAATACAGCCAGCTGTTATCAACAAGGGCATTGTTGATACGCAGGGCATAGGTCATGCCGAATGCCTGCACAGCTGCCAGGAAAATGGTGAAGTATCTTGTTACTTTCTGGATTTTCTTGTATCCTTCGGCGCCGTCTTTTCTCCATTCTTCCAGGGTGGGGATGACAGCGGTGAGGAGCTGCATAATGATGGATGAGTTGATGTAGGGGGTAATACTCATGGCAAAGATGGAGAACTTGCTGAGTGCCCCGCCGGCGAAGAGGTCCAGGAACCCGAAGAGGTTGCCCGATGTGAAAAGGCTCTCAATCACCGATGAATCAACCCCCGGCACGGGGATATGTACCCCGAGACGGAAGATGACAAACATCAGGAAAGTGAAAAGAATGCGATCTTTGAGTTCTTTATTTGCAAAAAAGTTTGCCAAAGTAGATCCCATATCAGATCACCTCTACTTTTCCACCTGCTGCTTCGATTTTCTGCTGAGCGGTCTTGGTGAAGCCCTGTGCTCTTACGGTCAGAGCCTTGGACAGTTCACCGTTTCCCAGTACACGTACACCATCGAGAACGTTCTTCAGAACACCTGCTTCAACGAGGGCTGCCGGATCAACAACAGCGTTGTCATCGAAACGATTCAGCTGTTCCACGTTGATTTCAGCGTATTCTTTAGCTAATACATTTTTAAAACCGCGCTTTGGAAGACGACGGTACAGAGGCATCTGGCCGCCTTCAAATCCCGGACGGACGCCGCCGCCTGTTCTGGCGTTCTGGCCTTTCGCACCGCGGGTAGCCTGTTTACCCATGCCGCTTCCGAGGCCTCTGCCTACACGACGACGTACTCTTGTGGAGCCTTCAGCCGGTTTCAGTTCATGCAGTTTCATCAGTGCACCTCCTTCTTATTATTCTGCTTCTTTGCATTCAACCAGATGCTGGACAGAGTGAATCATGCCTTTAATCTGGGGGGTAAGTTCTTTTTCTACAGAGGAATTGGTCTTGTGAAGGCCAAGTGCCTTAATAGTAGCGATATGTTCCGGTCTGGAGCCAATCACGCTTTTTTTCAGTGTAATAATAACTTTCATGAGGGGCCCCCTTAGTTGTAAATTTCGTCCAGGCTCTTTCCGCGGAGTGCTGCAACAGTTTCTGCATTTTCAAGCTTGGAGAGACCGTCCATAGTAGCTCTAACCATGTTGATGGGGTTAGAAGAACCGAGGGATTTGGTCAGAATGTTACGGATGCCTGCCAGAGCCAGTACGGCACGAACCGGGCCGCCGGCTTTGATACCGGTACCTTCGGCAGCAGGTTTCATAATGACCTTGCCGGCACCATAGATGCCCAGCATGGGATGAGGAATGGTTCCGTTTTTCAGAGCCACGGTAATCATATTTTTCTTAGCGTCTTCAACGCCCTTGCGGATAGCTTCAGGAACTTCAGCTGCCTTGCCCAGGCCTGCGCCTACTTTGCCCTTGCCATCACCGACTACTACAACTGCAGCAAAGGAAAAACGACGGCCGCCTTTAACGACTTTAGCAACGCGGTTGATGAAAACGACGTTTTCCTGTAAGTCGGATTCCTGTTTTTCAAATCTTGGCATGTGCTTTCTCCTTTTTAAAATTTCAAGCCGGCTTCGCGGGCACCTTCAGCCAGAGCCTGCACTCTGCCATGATAGATATAACCGCCGCGATCGAACACTACAGTTTCAATGCCCTTTTCCAGAGCTCTCTTGGCAACGAGAGCGCCTACAGCCTTAGCTGCTTCAGCGTTTCCGCCATAGGGGAACTGAGCCTTGATTTCTTTATCTAAGGTATTAGCCGATACCAGGGTTACGCCAGCTTCATCATCAATGACCTGTGCGTAAATGTTAGCCAGGGATCTGAACACATTGAGACGCGGGCAGGCAGCAGTACCGGAGATTTTCTTACGAAGACGCAGATGACGGCGGATGACCGCATTTCTGCTTGCATTTTTACGCATATTTTTCTACCTCCTGTCTTACTTTGTTGCGCCGGTCTTACCAGCCTTACGGCGTACGTATTCACCGGAATAACGGATACCCTTGCCTTTGTAAGGTTCCGGTTCTCTCCAGGCACGAATTTCAGCTGCTACCTGGCCAACCTTTTCCTTATCAGCGCCGGATACGAGGATCACAACGGAAGACGGAGTGGTGATTGTAATACCTTCCGGCGGTGTGATGATAACCGGATGGGAGAAACCGAGGGACAGCTTCAGGTTGGTGCCCTGCATCTGTGCATTGTAGCCAACGCCCTGGATTTCCAGTTTCTTTTCAAAGCCCTGGGTTACACCAACAACCAAGTTGTGAATCAGGGTACGGGTCAGTCCGTGCAGGGAACGGTTTTTGATTTCATCATTAGGACGGGAAACCAGGATTTCATTGTTTTCCATCTTAATATCCATTTCTTCACTCAGTGCACGGGACAGTGTTCCCTTCGGGCCCTTAACTGTTACTGTATGGCCGTCAATCTTGACTTCCACACCAGCCGGGACCGCAATAGGTTTCTTGCCAATTCTTGACATTCTATACCTCCAACGGATTACCAGACAAACGCAAGAACTTCACCGCCAAGGCCTTCTCTGCGAGCTGCCTTGTCAGTCATGATGCCCTTGGATGTGGAAATAACTGCAATACCGAGACCGCCGAGAACCTTCGGCAGTTCTTCTTTGCCTGCATACACTCTCAGGCCCGGTTTGGAAATTCTCTTCAGACCTTTGATGACCTTTTCACGGTTAGCGCCGTATTTCAAGGAAACGCGGAGAACCTGGTGGCCTTCGACTTCGATCTGTTCTACGTTTTTGATAAAGCCTTCATCTTTTAAAATCGTAAGCACAGCTGCCTTAATTTTAGAAGCAGGCATATCTACCTTATCATGATATGCATCGTTCGCATTACGAATACGGGTAAGCATATCCGCAATTGGATCGGTTGTTACCATTATTTAATCCTCCTCCCGAATTACCAGCTGGCTTTTCTAATTCCCGGAATTTCGCCATTGTAAGCCAGGTCACGGAACTGGTTACGGCAAATTCCGAATTTACGCATATAGCCGTGGGGACGGCCTGTCAGTTTGCAACGGTTATGCAGACGTGTCGGAGAAGCGTTGCGGGGCAGTTTGGAAAGAGCTTCCCAGTCGCCTGCTTCCTTCAGAGCCTGACGTTTGGCTGCATATTTCTGAACAGCGAGTTCTCTCTTCTTCTCGCGTTCCAACATAGACTTCTTTGCCATATTGTCCTCCGATTATTTCTTGAACGGCATGCCGAACTGGCGCAGGAGCTCGCGGGCTTCTTCATCAGTCTTAGCCGTAGTTACTACAATGATATCCATGCCGCGGATACGGTCGATTTTTTCATAATCAACTTCCGGGAAAATCAGCTGTTCCTTCACGCCGAATGCATAGTTGCCGCGTCCGTCGAAGCTCTGGTCGCTGATACCGCGGAAATCGCGTACGCGCGGAAGAGCGATGTTGATGAGACGGTCGAGGAATTCATACATTCTGTCGCCGCGGAGGGTGACTTTGCAGCCCAGGGGCATTCCTTCACGGATGTGCCATGCAGCCAGGGATTTATGAGCCTTGCAGATCATCGGCTGCTGGCCGGTGATAGCTGCGAGGTCAGATGCTGCTGCATCAACTGCTTTAGAGTTTTCAGTAGCTTCGCCTACACCGATGTTGATGACAATCTTATCCAGCTTCGGGATTTCCATGTCATTCTTGTAGCCGAACTTTTCGCGCATGGTGTTTTTAATCTGCGCCTTGTACAAATCGTTTAATCTGGACACTTGTTATCCTCCTTCCCGCTTAAGCCTTGTCAATAATAGCGCCGCTCTTAACAGCTGCTCTTACATAAGAGCCGTCCTTCTGCTGGACTTTCTTTACGCGGGTCGGTTTCTTGGATTCCGGATCCAGGATCATGACCTTGGACGCATAAATCGGAGCTTCCTTCTCGATGATGCCGCCCTTGGGATTAGCCTGGCTCGGTTTCATGTGTTTCTTAACCATGTTGACGCCTTCAACGACTACACGGCCTTCCTTCGGCATAGCAGCCTTGATTTTGCCCTGCTTGCCTTTATCTTTGCCGGAAATAACGACAACAGTGTCTCCGGTCTTTACATGCAGTTTCTGACTCATCATTTGCCTCCCTATTAGAGCACTTCCGGAGCCAGGGAAATGATCTTCATGAAATCTCTTTCACGGAGTTCTCTTGCTACCGGTCCAAAAATACGTGTTCCTACCGGGCTCTTGTCGTCTTTAATAATAACAACTGCGTTTTCATCAAAGCGGATGTGGGATCCGTCGCTGCGGCTTACGCCGTTTACGCTGCGGACTACGACAGCCTTGACTACCTGGCCCTTCTTAACAACGCCGCCGGGGGTTGCATCTTTGACCGTGCAAACCACAATATCACCGATATTGCCGCTCTTACGGAAGGAACCACCCAGAACTTTAATAACCAGGACGTTCTTAGCACCGGTATTATCTGCAACGTTGAGTCTGCTTTCCTGCTGAATCATCGTGCCTATCCTCCTATAATTATCTTTCTATATCAGTTCTGACGGGCAACGATTTTCTCAACTCTCCAACGCTTGTCGCGAGACAGCGGGCGAGTTTCGACGATGCGTACCGTATCACCGACACGGCATTCGTTGTTTTCGTCATGCGCTTTGAACTTGGTTGTGGTATTAATAGATTTTTTGTACAGCTTGTGGGGAACTTTGCGTTCTACAGCAACAACGACGGTTTTGTCCATCTTATCGCTGACAACAACTCCCTGGCGCACCTTGCGCAACTTTCTTTCTTCTGCCACGTTGAGATCCTCCTTTGGATTAACCGTCATGCCTTCTTGGCAGCCTTCAATTCTTCTTCACGCTGAACAGTCTTGATTCTTGCGATGGTCTTCTTTACTTCGCGGATACGCATCGGATTTTCAAGCTGTCCTGTAGCGAGCTGAAAACGGAGGTTAAACAGTTCTTCCTTTAAGCCGGCAACCTTTTCATCTAATTCGGCAGTGCTCAGGTTACGAATTTCATTGACCTTCATTTTATTCACCTGCCACTTCTTGTCCTTTAACTACAAACTTTGTCTTGATCGGCAGCTTGTGACCTGCAAGGCGCATAGCTTCCTTTGCAGCTTCCATGGGGATGCCGCCCATTTCGAACATAACACGGCCGGGTCTCACAACTGCTACCCAGTATTCTACAGCACCTTTACCGGAGCCCTGACGGGTGCCGATCGGTTTAGCGGAAACCGGTTTGTCCGGGAAAATCTTAATCCAGACCTTGCCGCCGCGCTTGGTATAACGGGTCATAGCAATACGGGCTGCTTCGATCTGGCGGCTGGTAATCCAGGATGGTTCCGTGGCAACCAGGCCAAATTCACCGTAAGTCACGGTGTTTCCACGATGTTCCTTGCCTTTCATACGGCCGCGGAACTGTTTACGATATTTTGTACGCTTTGGAATTAACATCAGGAATCACTCCTTTCAGAGTTTTTCGGTCTGCGTTCTCTGCGATCACCACGGCGGCCGCCTCTTCTGTTGCCATCATGACGGTTGCCTCTGTCCTTATTGGTGCGGACATTTTCGTTTTCATCCACAACCTGGCCGGGAGCGAGTTCGCCTTTATAAATCCAGACTTTAATGCCGATAGCACCATAGGTGGTGTGAGCTGCGGTTACACCGTAGTCAATGTTGGCACGGAGAGTCTGAAGGGGAATGGAACCTTCACGGTAGCTTTCGCTGCGGGCGATTTCAGCGCCGCCCAGACGACCGGAAACGGTTACCTTGATACCTTTAGCGCCTGCGCGCATGGTTCTGCCTACAGCCTGTTTAACAGCACGGCGGAAGCCGATACGTCTTTCCAGCTGGGAAGCAATGTTTTCACCAACCAGGATAGCGCTCATGTCGGTGGATTTGATTTCCAGAATGTCGATATCCACTTCCTTGTCAGTTACAGCAGCCAGGGCTTTCTTGATATCCTCAATGCCCGTGCCGCCGCGGCCGATAACCATGCCCGGCTTAGCGGTATAAATGGCAAGCTTTACACGATTGCCTACACGTTTAATGCCAATCTTGGAAATGCCTGCTACGAACAGGTGCTTCTTTAAAAACTGGCGGATTTTGGCATCTTCCACAAGCAGTGCAGCATAATCTTTTTCTGCAAACCATTTGGAATCCCAGTCATCGATCACGCCTACACGCATTCCATGCGGATTAACTTTCTGACCCAAAACGTTTCCCTCCTTCGATTACTCTTTTTCAGAAACTTTTACCGTCAGTGTGCTGGTACGTTTCATAATCCCGAAAGCCTGTCCACGGGAACGTGGATGTACACGCTTCATGATCGGGCCTGCATCTACATAAATTGTGGAGATGTAGAGATTGTCAATGTTCATATTGTTATTGTTTTCTGCATTTGCCATGGCGCTCCGGAGGGTTTTTTCAACCACGATGGAAGCTGCCTTGTGGGTATTGCGCAGAATGGAGATTGCTTCTCCCGCTTTCTTGCCGCGGACAAGGTTAGCTACGATGCGGACCTTGCGGGGAGAAATGCGGACATTTCTTGAAATTGCCTGAACTTCCATTTTATTCCTCCCTGTTATTTACCTGCAGCGGCCTTATCACTCTTGTTGTGGCCCTTGAAAGTACGGGTCGGAGCGAATTCGCCAAGCTTATGGCCAACCATATCTTCAGTGATGTAAACCGGTACATGCTTTCTTCCGTCGTGAATCGCAATGGTGTGACCTACGAAGCTCGGAAGGATGGTAGAAGCACGGGACCAGGTTTTAACAATTTTCTTATCGTTAGCTGCGTTCAGTGCGTCAATCTTCTTTACCAGAGAGAAAGCGACGAACGGGCCTTTTTTTACGGATCTGGACACTTTTACTCCTCCTTATCTTACTTGCGTCTCTTAACAATCAGTTTGGTAGACGCTTTTCTGTTGTCGCGGGTCTTCACGCCGTAAGCAGGCTTGCCCCACGGGGTAACAGGACGCTTACGTCCGACAGGAGCTTTACCTTCGCCGCCGCCATGCGGATGGTCATTCGGGTTCATTACAACGCCGCGGGTAGTCGGACGAACGCCGAGCCAGCGGTTTCTTCCTGCTTTGCCCAGAGTGATGTTTTCATGGTCATCATTGCCAACCACACCGATGGTAGCGCGGCAGCGGATATGTACCTTGCGCAGTTCGCCGGAAGGCAGACGGAGCAGTGCATAATCTCCTTCTTTAGCCATGAGCTGAGCGCTTGCACCGGCAGAACGAACCATCTGGCCGCCTTTGCCGATTTTCAGTTCTACGTTGTGAACGATGGTACCAAGAGGAATATTGGTGAAAGGCAGGCAGTTGCCTACTTTAATATCGGATTCCGGACCGCTGGTAACAACGTCGCCAACCTTGAGTCCCTTAGGAGCCAGGATGTAACGTTTTTCACCGTCTGCATACTGGAGCAGAGCGATGCGGCAGGTACGGTTAGGATCGTATTCGATGGTAGCTACTTTAGCCGGAATGTTATCCTTGTTTCTCTTGAAATCGATGATTCTGTACTGACGTTTATGACCGCCGCCCTGATGGCGAACTGTCATTTTGCCGGAGCCATTGCGACCGCCATGATTATGAACAGGAGCCAGAAGGGATTTTTCCGGTTTGTCTGTTGTGATTTCATCAAAAGTGGAAACGGTCATCTGACGGCGTCCGGGAGTGTACGGTTTAAAAGATTTATAAGCCATTGATTTACTCCTCCTTACGCTTCGAAGAGCTCAATTGTTTCGCCCGGTTTAAGGGTAACAACTGCTTTCTTCCAATCACTGCGACGACCCTGGGTGCGGCCCAGACGTTTCATCTTGCCTTCATAACGCATGGTGTTCACAGCCTGAACTTTGACTTTGAAAATCTGTTCCACAGCCTGGCGGATTTCAACCTTGGTTGCAGCAAGGGGCACGCGGAAGGTGTACTTTCTTTCTTCCATGAGAGCCGTGGTTTTTTCGGTGATAATCGGTTTAATGAGGATGTCACGTGCTTCCATTATGCGAGTACCTCCTCAATCTTCTTGACAGCTTCCTGAGTGAGGAAGAGCTTGTCGTAATTTACAATATCATAGATGTTGATTCCGCTGGGAACATAAGCTTTTACGCCGGGAATGTTTCTTGCGGAAAGAACGGTGTTTTCTGCTGCGTCGCCGCCGTCAACGATGAGGGCTTTGCCTGCTGCGTTGAATGCGGAAAGCATTTTTACAACTTCCTTGGTCTTCGGTGCATCGAAATGGATGGTGTCGATAACTACCAGTTCGTTAGCGCGGAGCTTTTCGGAAAGAGCAGATTTAACAGCCAGCTGGCGAGCCTTTTTCGGCATAGCCTTTGCATGGCTTCTGGGGGTCGGTCCGAATACGGTGCCGCCGCCAACCCACAGTGGGGAGCGGATGGATCCGACTCTGGCACGGCCTGTGCCTTTCTGTTTCCAGGGCTTCTTGCCGCCGCCGCGGACGAGGCCTCTGGTCTTTGTGGCGTGGGTGCCGAGGCGTTCATTAGCCATCTGGCGAACCACTGCCTGGTGAATAACAGCTTCGTTGTAGTCTACGCCAAAGACGCTGTCATTCAGCTCTATTTCACCGGTTTCCTGGCCGGCTACATTATACAGCTTTACTTTCGGCATTGAGATGTTCCTCCCTTAATCAGAACAATTTTCTGTTGTTCCAGACAATATTATTTTACAGGCTTAACAGTTTCCTGTACCATGACGAGGCTTCCCTTAGCGCCGGGGATCCCGCCTTTGACAAGCATAAGATTACGGGCAGTATCAACTCTTACTACCTGAAGATGCTGAACAGTGACTCTTTCGCCGCCCAGCTGTCCCGGCATCTTCTTGCCTTTGAATACCTTTCCGCCGCCGCCGGACATACGAGCACCGAGGGATGCTGTCTGACGATGGTTCTTGGAACCGTGGCTTTCAGGGCCGCGCTGGTGATTCCAACGTTTAATGGTGCCGGCGAAACCTTTGCCGCGGCTGGTGCCGATTACGTCTACAATTTCGCCTTCTGCGAAGATATCAGCAGCCAGAGTTTGGCCTACTGTGTAAGACGGCTTTTCAGCGAGTCTGTATTCACGCAGATATTTAACCGGTTCAATACCAGCCTTTTCAAACTGACCTTTTACAGGTTTTGTCAAATGTTTTTCTTTGACAGCGCCATAACCGAGCTGAACAGCATTGTATCCATCGCTTTCAACGGTTTTAACAGCTGCTACAACGTTTGGCAGAACTTCAATAACACTTACCGGAACCAGGTCGCCGTTTTCAGCGAACACCTGGGACATTCCTAATTTTGTTCCCAAAATAGCCTTAGACATCTTTGCACCTCCTTACAGTTTAATATCAATGCTGACACCGGCTGGCAGTTCCAGTCTCATCAGCGCATCCGCGGTCTTCTTGGATGGATCGAGGATGTCAATAAGTCTCTTGTGGATACGCATTTCAAACTGTTCACGGCTGTCTTTGTTGACATGCGGAGAACGGAGAATGGTATACACGTTCCGTTCTGTGGGGAGCGGAATGGGACCGGAGACACGGGAACCGGTTCTCTTGGCAGTTTCCGCGATCTTCGCTGCGCTCTGATCAACAGCTTTGTGATCATAGCCTTTCAGCCGAATTCTGATTTTTTCCTGTTTCGACATTACATAAACCTCCTACGTTCATTTCCTGAATGAACTGCTCCGTGGAAATTCCCCTGCAGTGCAGGCCACCTTCCACTTCATAGTTTTGACTGACTCGCTTCCCGCTTTCGCCCTCGTACGAAAGCCCGAAAACGTTCAGCCTTTAAATCATACTATTTTCCATGGTTGAATGCAAGTGTTTCATAAAAATTTAATATTTTTATCGATAAATCCCCTAAATACGATAAATACTGGTGAAAACGCGATTAGGTGCGCCTTATTTTAGCATAAACACGCGTCCTGGTGTATACCTTTTTGCATTAGACTTTGATTAAATTTTCAAATCATCATGTTTCAAAGGGCCATGACGCTGCTCAGAGCAGGTGATAAAGCCCTTTATTATACATATATATCTCCCCGCTCTCCGCCTCCATTCCTCCCTTCCCGCCTTCAGCCTGTAAAGCGCGGCCGGCGGTCAGCAGCCAGCCCTCCTTACACCAGTCCACCGGCATACCAGCCTATGATATAATAAATCTGTATGAAACGGAGGTTTTACAGCATGAAAGTAATTTACGATGACCATTTATTTGATACCATTCCCGGCCTCTGCGTAGGCATCCTGGCCGTCCGGGCCCTGGACAACCGGGGCGTGAACCTGGAAGCGGAA
>ULYX01020524.1_pt1 | contig 33780 bp, 33 predicted proteins | sample 1962591 | NCBI WGS metagenome assembly ULYX01 (sample SAMEA4835874, study PRJEB28245) | human gut metagenome | biome: gut microbiome; material: fecal sample | place: Denmark | collected 2008
AAAAATCGTTGTCCATGAAGCGGTCAAAGGTGAGGACGGAAGCAGGGAACAGGAGGTAGAAATCTTCTACCGCTTTATCGGCAAGATTGATTGAATGACACCAATATCTTTAACTATGTGATACCGGTTTATCGGTTCCGGATTCTGAGATGTTGATTTCTTTATCGAAAGTGCTTGATATCCCTGTTAATGTATTGTTGGAACAAAATCTATATACTGAAAATGAATTAGAAATAAAGGATCTCTCGCTAAGGTTGGAAGCTATAAATGTATATCTTGCACAAAAGGAGAAATCGAGAAAAAAACGGTATCAAAAATTGTTGATATTGTTATGTGTTTTAGTCGTACTGATTTTTGGGTTTTTAGTGTATTTCAATAGTCCGTATCTAGAATGGAATTATGCAAATCCTGAAAGAGCTGTTTTAGGTGTAGGGTATCATGTGTTTGAATGGCTGTTTGTTCGCATCGCACCAGTCATTTTAATTTGTGCTATTGTAGAAATAATAGTATTGAAAAAAGCATTGAAAAGTTAAAGATTGAAAATGTTCAGAAAAATACATCTAATTTCAGGAAATATCATTCTTAAGAAGTGAATCACTTTTTTATGAAGATAAGAATTATTTTTTGCCTTTTCATATTTAGCTTCGAGGACTAAAATGAACATAGTAGGAGGTTTGGTTATGGAAAAATCAAAGGTATACTATACAGATTTTCATGCTCATTTAGGAGAAGGCTTACCAACAAAATTAAAAAGATTGGTAAAGAAAGCGGGAATTGCTGAATTAGAATTAGATGGAAAGTTTGTTGCGATCAAGATGCATTTTGGAGAATTAGGAAATATTTCTTATTTACGTCCAAATTACGCCAAAGCAATTGTTGATGTCGTAAAAGAACTAGGAGGAAAACCTTTTTTGACAGATTGTAATACGATGTATCCAGGGTCTAGAAAGAACGCTTTAGAGCATTTGGAATGCGCTTGGGAGAATGGTTTCACACCACTTAGCGTTGGTTGTCCAATTATTATTGGAGATGGACTTAAAGGAACTGATGATATTGAAGTGCCTGTTAAAGGTGGAGAATATGTTGAAAATGCCAAAATTGGACGTGCTGTCATGGATGCAGATGTATTTATTTCTTTAACGCATTTTAAAGGTCATGAAATGACTGGCTTTGGTGGTACGATCAAAAATATTGGAATGGGATGCGGTTCTCGAGCAGGAAAGATCGAACAGCATTCTAGCGGATTGCCTCATGTAGATCCTGAAAAATGTAGAGGTTGTAAACTTTGTTTAAGAGAATGTGCAAATAATGGTTTACAATTTGATGAAGAAGCTAAGAAAATGACAATTGATTCAAAGAATTGTGTTGGTTGTGGTCGTTGTGTTGGTGCATGTAATTTTGATGCGATTTCTTTCAATAATGATCATGCCAATGAAATTTTGAATTGTCGTATGGCAGAATATACGAAGGCTGTTGTTGATGGAAGAGAACAATTCCATATTTCTTTGATTGTAGATGTTTCGCCTAACTGTGACTGTCATGCGGAAAATGATATTCCGATTTTGCCGAATATTGGTATGTTTGTATCCAAAGATCCATTAGCCTTGGATCAAGCTTGTGTTGATGCATGTTTAAAAGCGACTCCAATGCCAAATAGTCAGCTTGCCAAACATTTGGCAGATCCTAATTTTGAAGATCAACATGATCACTTCAGAAATTCAACGCCTGAATCAGAATGGCGCTCCTGCTTGGATCATGCGGCAAAGATTGGTTTAGGTTCTCGTGAATACGAATTGATTGAGATGAAATAATATAGAAGACATGGGAAACCGTGTCTTTTTTATTAATGTATGAAAACATCTTTTGATATGGACATTTTATTATGTTGTAGTACAATAGTGTTCGCTAATAAAGTAGTTTTGGAGGAAGGACTATGAAGATCATCATTGTCGGAGATGGAAAAGTTGGTTTTGCGATTGCAAAGCAGCTTAGTAAAGAAGGCTATGATATTACGATTATTGAAAATAAGCCTCAGGTTTTGAATTTGACTATGAATTTGTTGGATGTCGTTGGAATTCAGGGAAATGGAGCAAACTATGATGTGTTAAAAGAGGCACAAGTTGACCAGGCAGATTTAATCATCGCTGCTACATCCAGTGATGAAATTAATATCATTAGTTGTTTAATGGCCAAAAAGATGGGAGTAGGAAATACGATTGCTCGTATCCGTAATCCAGAATATGTTAAAGGCTTGAGAATGTTAAAAGAAGATTTAGGCTTGAGTTTACAAATAAATCCTGAACAGACGGCTGCCATTGAAATCGTTCGATCTTTAAGTTTTTCTAACTTTATCAAGACGAGTTCTTTTGCGAAAGGACGTTTGGAGTTAGCGGAAATCAAAGTGTTAGAAAACAGTCCGTTGATTGGTAAAAAGATTTCTAAACTTGGTGATGCTTTAAAATCGCAGATACAATTTGTTGCCATTCAGCATGGCAAAGAGGTTTCCATCCCTAATGGAGACACCGAAATTCGTCTACATGATAAAGTAACTTTGACAGGATCTACAAAACAGTTAGAAAAGTTCTTGTGTACAATTGGAGTACTTCAACAACGCAGCGTACATGAAGTTATGATCGTTGGCGGAGGGAAGATAACTTTCTATCTAGTTCCAATGTTGTTGGAGTTAGGAATTGGTGTCAAGGTCATTGAAATGAAAAGGGATAGATGTCTGGAATTGGTTGAAAAATTCCCGGAAATTACAGTTATTCATGGAGATGGTACTGATCATGAACTATTGTTATCTGAATCATTAAGAGATATGGATGTATTTATTGCTTTGACAGATAATGATGAAGAAAATGTTATCATATCGATGTATGCTTCTAATCAGGGAGTAGGAAAAGTAATTCCAAAAGTAAATCGCGTATCTTTAGGATTTTTATTGGAAAAACTCGGTATTGAAAATGCAATCACACCAAAAAACTTGACCGCAAATCAGATTGTTTCTTATGTACGTGCGATGCAGAATACTCTTGGCAGCAATGTTGAATCATTGATCAAGATCGTAGATGATCAAGTTGAAGTCTTGGAGTTTAGGGTTCGCAGTAATTGTAAATTTATTGGAATTCCTTTAAAGGATTTGAATTTAAAAGAAGGGATTTTGATTAGTTATATTACCCATCGTGGAGTTTCTAGAATTGGTGTAGGTAGCTCTAGGGTTGCTTTAGGCGATACAGTGATTATTGTAAGTACACAACAAGGATTGAGGGATATCAATGATGTACTCGCTTAATAGAACTTTGCAGACATTTAACTGGCGGGTAATCTTTAATATCATTGGCCATGTATTGATGATTGAAGGGTGCTTGTTGTTGTTTCCGTTGATCGTTGATCTGATTTATGCACAAAATGTATGGAGTGCATATTTAAAGACAATTGTTATTTGTTTAGTAATCGGCTTTCCTTTATCGCGTTTGAAAGAAAAACATAAGTCTTATTTTGCCAAAGATGGATTTGTAGCTGTTGGATTATCTTGGGCTATTCTTTCTTTTTTTGGGGGACTTCCTTTCTTTTTTACGCAGGAAATTCCAAGTTTAGTGGATTGTTTCTTTGAAACGGTTTCTGGATTTACAACCACTGGTTCAAGCATATTGACTGATGTAGAGGCTTTGAGTCAGGCTTCTTTATTGTGGAGAAGTTTTACGCATTGGGTAGGAGGAATGGGTGTACTTGTCTTTATTTTAGCTATTATTCCTCGTTCTAACGATCGTACCATGCATATCATGCGTGCAGAAGCTCCAGGTCCTGCCATAGGAAAGTTAGTGCCTCGTTTGAAAGATAGTGCTGCAATCTTATATAAAATTTATTTTGTTCTGACTATTATTATGATTTTATTCTTACTGGCTGGTGGAATGCCGTTATTTGATTCGCTTTGTACTGCTTTTGGGACAGCAGGAACAGGTGGCTTTTCCATCAAAAATGTGGGTATGGCTTATTATAATAGCGTATACTTGGAAATGGTTGTTACATTTTTCATGTTGTTGTTTGGAATAAACTTCAATTTGTTTTATTTTCTTCTTATTAAAAATGTAAAGGCAGTATGGAAAAATGAAGAATTACGAACATATTTGATTATCGTAGCTTTTTCAATTCTAATGATCATGTGCAATATTGTCCATTTATATGATAATTCCTGGTTTGAGGCATTTCGTTATGCTTCTTTCCAAGTCGCAAGTATTATATCTACTACAGGATTTTCTAGCACGGATTTTAATTTATGGCCACAGTTTTCAAAGATGGTATTGTTATTGTTGATGATAATTGGTGCTTGTGCGGGATCTACAGCTGGTGGTATAAAAGTGAGTCGTTTCTTGATTTTGTTAAAGAAGACTAAATTAGATATTCAAAAATTGCTTCATCCACAAAAAGTAGAAGCTATTACCATGGATCAAAAAATAGTTGATGAACAAGTCGTGCATCAGATACTCAGTTATTTTTTCTGTTTTATGTTGATATTAGGGTCTATATTGTTGATCGTATCTTTAGATGATTTTGATTTGGAGACAACGCTTTCGGCTTGTTTCACATGTATTGGTAATGTAGGCCCTGGTTTAGGTATGGCTGGCCCTTTAAGTAATTTTTCGATGTTTTCTGATTTATCAAAGATTGTTTTATCATTTGCTATGTTGATTGGACGTTTGGAAATTTATCCAATCATTATATTTATCGTTCCTTTGTTTGCTACAAGAAAAACAAAAAGACATAGAGATTAAAAAAGCTCTACCAAAACTGGTAGAGTTTTTTTTATGAAAATAAATAATGTTTTGAAAAAGACGTGTATATTGTTTGTTTTAAACATTAAAACTCTTTTATATACTAAATAAAAGGATAGAATGAGGATATGAATAAAAATAGAAGTATTAGTTTGATATTATTAATTGCCGTTTATATTATTCTTTTTATTGCTGTTATTGCTTTATTACATGAGCGAAATTTGCAAATCAAGTTAATTCTATTAATTACAAGTTTAACTTTCATAGTTTTTTCTAAATTATTGAAATGTTCTGGAAAGGTAAATTGGCTTACAAGTTATGACAACGAAGAGTATAAAAATATGACCGAAAATACTCGTTTAGAAATTGCGTTAAAATATTCAAAAATAATTTCGATTCCTAATATTATTTTATGTTGCTATTTGTTTGTTATCGATGTGCACTTGGAAAATAGATAAATGACTAAATGATGTTTTTTTGCAAAAGAATAATCTTTTATCTTAGAAATTAAGTGATTTTTCGCAAAAAAAGATAAAATAATCATGATAAGTAAATATATAAATGCTTTTTAAAGTAGCTGTTTTTTTTGTGTTTTGGAAATATAATATTAACAGCATCTTAATATGAGAAGTGCCATAATATGAGCAGGGAGTGTAGCAATGAAAACTGTATTATTAGGCACATTAATCGTAGGATTTTTTATTATAGCTTACTATTCTGTTCGAAAAATCATTCGAGCTCTTGATTTGTTTTTGAAGATGCATAAATGATTTATTGAACAGAATGTGCGATAATGAGAATATATGTGAGTTTGAAAGGTGATTTTGTTTATGGATAAAAAAGAAATGAACGAACATATATTGGTATGTTTATCGCCATCTCCTTCCAATACTAAGATAATAGAGGCTGCCAGCAAAATGGTAGAAGCATTTAATGCAAACTTTACTGCCTTATATGTAAAGACAACTAAAGAACCGAGCAAGGAAGATAGGCAACGGTTAAACGATAATGTGAAGTTTGCTCAAGATCGTGGAGCAACGATTGAATCGGTTTTTGGAGATGATGTAGCATATCAAATCATAGAATATTCTCGTTTGTCTCATGTGACAAAAATCGTAGTGGGGAAAAGTCGTGTCAAAGGACTCTCTAATATCAAACCAACTTTGGTGGATAAATTGATAGCACAGGCTGGAAATGTGGATGTGTATATTATTCCCGATACAGAAGATACAAGGCCAGCTCCAAAAGAAAAAGAACCGATCGATTTAAATGCACTAAAAAAAGATTTATTAAAGAGTTTTGTGATTTTATCAATAACCACTTTAATTTCTTATCTATTTTTTGAAATTGGATTTGCAGACTCCAGCATTATGATGGTTTATATCCTCGGTGTCATGATTATTGCGATGATCACGCAAGGGAAAGCTTATTCATTGATTACTTCAGCTTTGATTGTTGTGATATTTAATTTTTTGTTTACTGAGCCTAGATTTACTTTGAAGGCGTATGCCAGCGAATATCCTGTGACTTTTTTAGTGATGTTTTTTGCGGCATTGATTACAGGAACTTTAGCGGGAAAGTTAAAAGACTTTGCTTCTGAATCGACACGCAATTCTTATCGTACCAAGATTTTGTTTGATACTAATCAACTTTTACAAAATTCAACGTCTAGCGAGGAAATTGTCACAATCATGGCAAAGCAAATTCAAAAATTGCTTTCTAAAAGTGTAATCGTGTATATAAAAGAAAATGGTAAGATCGATCGGCCATATGTTTTCATGTACAATAAAGAAGATCCCTCTAAGTATTTGAATGACCATGAATTTAAGGTGGCACAATGGGTTTGTGAACATAATAAACAGGCGGGTGCATTTACGGTGCGGTTTACTGATTCATCTTGTCTGCATTTATCAATTCGTGTCAATCAACAGGGATATGGTGTTGTATCAATTCCAATTGATGAGCCTATCGAACCTTTTGAAAATAGTATATTGTTGTCAATTTTAGGAGAGAGCGCTTTAGCTATGGAAAATTATAGAAATATAAAGGATAAAGAAGAGTCAATTATTCTGGCTGAAAATGAAAGAACAAGGGCCAATATGCTTCGTTCCATTTCACATGATTTAAGAACACCATTAACATCAATTTTAGGAAATGCCAGCAATTTACTTTCTAATGCGCATCTTTTTGATGAAAAAACTAAGAGTCAAATATATTTAGATATTTATGATGAATCGTGGTGGTTGATTAACTTAGTGGAAAATCTTTTATCCGTCACTAAAATTGAAGATGGAGATATGCACCTTAATTTCTCATATGAATTGATCAATGAAATCGTGGAGGAAGCTTTAAAACATGTGGATCGTCATAAAATAGAACATAAGATTTCAATCCATAGTGAGGATGATTTAATGTTGGTAAAAGTGGATTCTCGATTAATGGTTCAAGTTTTTGTGAATTTAATAGATAATGCGATAAAATATACGCCAAAAGGATCGCATATAGATGTTTTTATTTTGAAAAAAGAAGAGGAAGTTTTAATACGTGTTCAAGACGATGGGCCAGGTATTAGTGATGAAGATAAAGAACATATTTTTGAGAGATATTATCAAAAAGCAAACACTTTGGCAGATTCTCGTCGCTCTTTAGGACTTGGATTGGCCTTATGCCGTTCGATCATCAATGCACATGGCCATGAAATAGTTGTTAAAGATAATGTTCCTCATGGAACGATATTTGAATTTACTTTGTCATCAAAGGAGGTTGTGCTGGATGCCTAATTGTTCAGTGTTAGTAGTAGAAGATGATAAATCAGTTCGTAATTTGATCGTTACGACCTTACAAGCTAATGATTATCCGTATACAAGTGCAGAGAATGGGAAAGAAGCTTTATCAAAAATTGAAACAGAACGACCAGATGTTCTTTTATTGGATCTAGGCTTACCTGATATCGATGGAATAGAGGTTATCAAAGAACTTCGTACTTGGTCGAATATGCCTATCATCGTAATCAGTGCTCGAAGTGAAGATAAAGATAAGATTCAAGCTCTTGATATGGGAGCGGATGATTATTTGACAAAACCTTTTTCTGTAGATGAATTGTTGGCAAGATTAAGAGTGACGCAAAGAAGACTGACTATGATTTCTTCTAATGTTTCTAATTCAGTATTTCATAATGGAAAATTAACGATTGATTATAGTGCAGGTTGTGCATTTGTTGATGAGCAACAACTTCATTTAACACCTATTGAATTTAAACTTTTATGTTTACTCTCAAAAAATGTTGGGAAAGTTTTGACACATACCTATTTGACCAAAGAAATCTGGGGAACTAGCTGGGAAACAGATATGGCAAGTCTTAGGGTCTTTATGGCAACGTTGCGCAAAAAACTTGAGGCAAAAGATAATAGTGCGCATTATATTCAGACTCATATTGGTGTAGGTTATCGAATGTTAAAAGTGGAATAAAAAAGGAGGATCATATATTTATGATCGCTCCAGGAGGTAGACACACAATTTATTTAGCAGGGATCCACAAAGTGAACGTGGTTCCCTTTTTCTGTTCACTGCTAACATCAATCTTGATCTTTAGATTTGATGCGATTTGATTTGCGATAGAAAGACCTAAACCATAACCTCCCTGGTATTTACGAGCTGGATCACAACGATAGAAACGGTCAAATATGTGTTTGATATTTTCTTTGTCGATATAACTTCCTTCATTGTGAATGATAATCAGAATTTGATTATCTTTTTTCTTTAAGGTGAAATGAATTTTTTTACCAGTCGGTGTGTATTTTGTGGCATTGTCTAAGAAAATAGAGATTAATTGTTTAAATTGATTTTCATTTCCTAAAGCTAGTTGATTCTCTTGAATATCGCTTTCTAAGATAATACCTTTTTCAAAGGCAATGGTTTCAAAAGATAGAACACAACTTAAAGCAATGTCACTGATGTTGCATATGGAGTTAAGTACATTCTCTTTTTGAGTATCGTTTTTAGCAAGAAACAGTAAATCTTCTACAAGTTTCTTCATTCGCAAAGCCTCGCTCTGGATCGATTGAAGAGATTGTTTAAGTTTTGATTCGTCCTGTTTTTTGATAAGGGCAAGATCTGTATTTGCCAAAATAACGGTTAACGGGGTTTTGAGTTCATGAGAAGCATCTGCCAAGAACCGCTTTTGTTGCTGCCAGGATTGAGCTACAGGTCTTAAAGCCCAGTTTGCTAATAAAATTGTTAGGATCAAAAACGCTAATATTGAAAGAATGGCTACCAATATTGCAGTAACTAACATAGAGATAAAGTTGGACTTTGCAATAGATATATCCACAAAGGCATAAATATAACCATTATCTTTCACATCTTTTTTATAAGCCAAATTTTGTTCAAATAAGATACCTTGCGATTTATCTTGAATTGAATTAACAAGGTTTTGAGATGTTTCATCACTGATTTGATAATTTCTGGAATATAGCTTCAGAATTGCATTGGAATCATCAGTGATGATTGTAAATGAATTCATGTTTGGAGGGGGATCGTTGTCATTTTGCAAATTTTTTGTCGAGTAATCCAACTCAAGAGTAGGATGATCATCATATTTATACAATGCAAAATTTAAAGAGTTATTAATATCATTTTTAGTTCGTTGATATGAGGCTAAACAAAGAAGGGTTATAACACATACAAGTATTAACGTAATAAAAGTCATCGTAATCAAAATGAATTTACGTTTGAGTTTCTTAAGCATCACTATACTCCAAATGATACCCTACTTTTCGAATGACTTTAATAGTAACCTTACTTTTTAAAAAGAGGAGTTTTTTCGTAAAAAAGAAATATAGGCTTCAACATTGTTGTCAATTGCTTCACTGTCATTGCCCCAGACAGAGTTGATTAATTCTTCTTTGCTGGTGAGGATTTTAGGGTGATACATCAATAATTTCATGATTTCAAATTCTTTATAAGCTAAATGGATGCTTTTGCCATTGCATTCAAGCTCGCAGGTAGACAATGATAGAACTAAATCTCCAAATTCAATTTTTTCTATGATTACTTCGCCTTTACGTCTTGTCAATACGCGGATTCTCGCCAGCAATTCAGCAGGAGAGAAAGGTTTTGTCATATAGTCATCAGCTCCAACATTTAATCCTTTTACTTTATCTGGTATTTCATCCAATGCACTTAACATCAAAACGGGTATATCCATTTTCTGATTACGCAGTTCTTTAACGATATCAAAACCATTTAATCCAGGAAGCATGATATCCATAACGATAATGTCATATGGGTATTGTGTGGCATGTTGTAAACCGTCTTGGCCATTATAAACAGCTGTGGCTTGTCATTTCTCTTCTTCCATGATTCGGCATAAGTCCTGTGCTAAATTTTTTTCATCCTCAATAATTAGAACATTCATTTTGATCACCACAATTATTATATAAGATTTTAACACAATTAACTTTAATCTAGCTTAAAGAAAAAAACTGTTAAGCAAGTGCCTAACAGTTGTGCTCAATAGATGGTGCCTGCACGCGGAATTGAACCACGAGTTCATCCTTACCATGGATGTGTATTACCATTATACTATGCAGGCGCTCATTAATTATGACATTGAATTTGAAAAAAGACAACTAGAAAATATCCTGCCTCCTTTAAGACTGATTTAAGGTTGATTCCATACAATAAAGTCGGTGATGAAATGAAAAAAATACAAATATTCTCAATTTCATTAGGATTTTTGATTGTGTTTCTTCTTGGGTTTGGTGCGAATATCTTATTTTTTAACGATGATTCTATAGAAGTTTATACCAATAATAATATGGAGACAATTGTAATCGATGCTGGTTATGGAGGATATGATGTAGGATGCATTGCCTTGGATGGAACGCAGGAAAAAGACATAACTTTAGACATTGCTTTATCCACTGGAGAATTGTTAGAAGAAGCAGGATATAACGTAGTATATACAAGAACGAGTGATAATGTATCTTGGCCAGAAGATAACAAAGAAGATCTTCAATCACGTATAGACATAGCAGAAGATGCAGATGCGAATTATTACATTTCAATTCACGTAAATTCAAGTGATTATAATGATGGGGCTAGTGGTTATGAAACATATGTGGATTTTAATGATGATGAGATGGTTGAAATGGCAGAATCTATTCATGCGCAGTTGGAATTGTTAAATTATGCACAGGATAGAGGGGTGGTCGATACAAATGAAACTCCTCTTTATGTTGTCAGCAATAATTCAATTCCTGCTTTATTGTTGGAAGTTGGATTTATAACAGACACAAATGATTTCAATTATATGGTAAATAATGGCGATGATTTAGCACAAGCTATTGCCAATGGAATCATGAATTCGATTGAAACAGAATAAATCAGCGAAGAAGTGTAATGAAAAAAACTTAATATAAATAAAGCAGATGATTTTGATAGTCATCTGCTTTTGTAATTTATGAGTTTAGGAATGAATAAAAAAACACTCCATTTTCGGAATGTTAATTTGCAATGGCGCCTGAAACACAACGAACGATGGTATTTAGAGTAAATTGATGTACGCCGATAGTAGCTATTTAAAAGGACTTTTTGAATTTCATTGTGCTTATAAATTGATACAGATTGATGCAAATCTGACTAAAAATGTGGTGAGTTTATGGTGAAAAACTAATCTTTCATTCCATCTAAAATCCATGAATTAAATTCAGTTTTAATAATATTAGCAGAGTAGTATGTTCCAAGTTGTTCATCGTAATGTTTATTGAACCATTCTTTTGGCTTGCTTTTTCTATTTTTTTCTTCCAAAAAAGAAATAAATTGATCATAACTTGATTTAGAGAAAATTAATGGAGCGATGCCATTTTTATTTCCAAAAGAAGAGAATTTGGAGGCTTGTGCTACCGCTTTTCCAATCCATACTTTACTATTAATTCCTACGTCTTTTCTACCTGCTTTTATCACTAATTCTTTAGAGGTTGACATCCCAATACCTATCTTAATTTCTGGTAAATTTCTTCCTAGTAATAATTCATTGAGCATTTTCATAAAAGTGTTAATATAGAATGTTTTTTCAGCAAGTTCATATTCGTCTCTTTTCATTGGAGAAGTGTAAATTGCATACACACAATCTCCTCTAATTCCTATTTCTCTTAAATTATCGTTGTTACGTAAGATTTCAATAGTTTCTGAAGTAAAACTTTTTATCACTTTAGCAACTTTTTCTTTATCTTCATCACCAAATAATGCTGATGAATTGCGAATGTCTACAAAAATAGCGGTGACCCAACAATAGTAACCATTTGAAAAAGTAAAAGAATCATCATTTGGAAACCGATTTGTCAAGGGGAGATTACCCTGGAGTTATACATTTTTCTTTTTTGAGCTTCTGAGCCGTCGCCTTTCACCGCGGACCTAAAATTTTGCATAAACACGACACAAGATCAGCAGCGTGTAAGCAATCAGAAAAAACTAAACCGCCTGTCCCTATGGCCGAGATAAGGGTCATTAGGACAGGCGGTTTTCTTTGCCTTAAATGATGACTGGTAAGATGTACATATTCCATGACGTTAGTCGGAACGGAAATAAGCCTGGTGGTGTACCATAACATCGTCTAGAATGCCTGAATCATCAAAACCAATCTTCCAGGAGGCCGGGTCAAGAGGGTCATCAATTTCGTAAGTCAAGCGATATCCACCATAGGTTGCCTCAAAGCTATCGTTCGGTTGGCCATACAGTTTTAAGACATCTTCTCTGGTTGACCATCCCAGCATCAACCCTCCGGGAAGGCGTAGTTCTGTACCGGAAAAGTCGTAGTTTCCATATATTACATGAATACCTCCCACCGTGCTCTCGGCGACAGGGATCGTGCTTTCGGTGGTGTTGAAGACACAGACGCTGATATCCTGCTCGTGGTCATTGGTCAACGAGACCCATTCCCATTCATAGGACGCATACGGGCCTTCCGCGCCAGCCAGAGAAAGCCCGGCATCCTCCTCGGAAATCACCCACCCATCGTCAAGGAAAGCCGCAAGGGGAACTGGTAATGTATAAACCGTATCATTGATCTGGATTGAAAAACTTCCCCAATCATTCGGGAGTTCAGGGGATGGTGGGTACAATTCTGCCCCTGACGCGTCGAGTTCTGTCATAAATTCGAGCGACATCAAGGTGGAGGTGTGCGGCAGGTAGGTGACTTTCGCAAACAGATTGTAGTCGTTTCCGCCCCACAGCGCGCGCCCTTCCTCGTACCTCTTTTCACTGATTTCAAAGGAATGCCGCTCGCCGGTCATATCTACGCCACGCAGATAATAGTCGTCCGAACCATAGTCCCCGATCCCTCGCGAATATTCAAATTCCAGCCGCTCCAAATAGGCGGCTTCCGGGCGCTTGAGATAGGGAATGTCCAAAACGAGCGGCCGGACAAGGAAGAAAGCGGCGGCGACGCATAGCAGAATGCCTGCGGTTCTGCCGACCTTTTGCAGGAACGTTGCGTCCGGCTGAATCAGCAGTACGAATAAGACAAGGGCGATGATCACCGCTACCAGCCCTAAACCGCCATGGACAATGACGGTTTGCATAAACCCCGTGATTCCGATGGCAAAGGCATCGGCGCTTGTAAACCATTCCATCACCGCGAGGATGGTGATCGGCAGAAAAAAGATGACGGCAAGGAACAAAATAAACCATTTTAACTCCGCCTTGTTTTTTTTGCCGCCGGGTGTTCTTTCGTCTGTTCGGTTCTCATTTATATTGTTCATTTTCTCTCTTGCTTTTATGAAAATCAGTGTTTCAAATGCTCCAGTACCTCGCAAATTGCGAGCATCCCCTGTTTTTGATCTTTGATTTTGGCGGTGATGCTGTTGTTGACTAGCGACAATTTTATTTTGGTTTTCCCGCTTTTCGCTTTGATGATCCGCTGGGAAGGCAGTAAACCTTTTTGTACTTTCAGTTCGTCAAACTGGTCAAAAGGAATGCAGATTTTACCGTAAATATGCGAGATATCAAAAGTTTCCAACACTGCGATAACCAATGTTTTTTCTGTCACGCCAACATAACAATATACATTACTCAAAGCTCCCAGTGCCAACATTTCAGCCGTCCCAGACATCAAGGTCCCCCATGCTTTTCCCTGGTACGTTTCCCCGTCCGGGCAAATACTGGCTAACATTTCATTCATATCTTTCTCATTCATGAATAAAGTCATATAGTTCACCTCGTTGTTTTGTTCATGGATCAGTGGATCCGATTCCATCTTAATTATAGCGCTTATCTTATTTTACGATGTAAAATCAGGGTAAAATACCCGTAAATATTAGGCGAGAAAGGCACAAGGTTACCCAATAATTTGGCTACGACAACCCCCTATGAGTGATATGTGAACACCATATCACAATTATAGAAAGGATGATGCGTATGATTGTGATAAAAATAAAAAAGTATGTGTTTGACCACATACCGAATATTTTGTACACGCTCATTATATCATGCCAGTGAATGATGACAAAGTGAAATTGTATGGAAAATTGGCAAAAATAGATCCATTTGAATTTTGGGATACTAACTTAATTCCTGAAAATTTATCTCCAGAATTAAAAAAGTTAAAGAAAAGGCATTGGCTCTATATTATATATCCAGAATCCGCTCCTGAAGACTGGAAAGAACAATTGGCGCTAACAGGAGTACAATTTGCTGTTTCACCATTACATGATAGAGATTTATTGGTCAATGGAGACTTGAAAAAAGCACATTGGCATATGATTGTTATCTTTGATGGTCCTAGCACTTTCTTAACAGCTGCATCATTTCGAGAAATAACACATGGGCCATATCCTAAAGTATGTGAGAACTTACGAGGGTCATTTGAATATTTTACGCATAAAAATGATCCCGATAAGGCTCAGTATTCATCTAGCGACATTGAATTATTTAATGGCTTTGAGATAGATTTATCTGCTAAAGATGTGCAAAGAATCAAAAAAGAGTTATGTGAAATAATCATAAAACACAATATTACTGAATACATGGAATTTAATCTTTATGTTCAGTATTATCTTGAAGCTGATTATTTTGATGTTGCCAGTAATAATACTTACTATTTTAATTCTTTGATCAATTCGTTTCGACATAATCCAGAGAAGATAATGGCTCGATATAAAGTTATCAAAGAAGAAATATCAGGTTCAGTTGATAGTAATAAGGAGGATAAAGAACATGATAGTTGAAGCAAAAAATTTAGAAATCAGAGGTGTTGAAAAACGCACTTCAAAAAAATCAGAGGAAGAATATTTGATTGTTCGTGTTGAAGATGAAACAGGTAGAGCATATGAACTTTTAGATCGTGATGTTGAGAATATGCCTGTTTATAAAAGAGGCGTTGAATGTAATTTAACATTAGATCTTCGTTTAGGCAAATATACCAATGTTTCTATTGTTAAAATGAATATTCATAAGTAGGTGATTTTATGACAGGTGATATGGAGAAGAAATATCCAATTCCATCCGATGTTAGAATGTACATCCGTGAAGAGGTTGTGGAAATAATTGGATGTCATAAAGATCATGTTGTAATGCTAAGTGAAGTAGGATGTTTATCTTGTATACGTATCGGTAAGCGTTATATGTATTCATACGAAGCTATAAAAAAATTTCAGCACGATTATGAGGGGTTTAATTTATCGAATCGAGTAAAAGCCTTGGAAGCTTATCATATCGTTGAAAGCAGAAAATAATTTTTTGAGGTGCGGAATCTTCAGATGAGGCACCTCATAAGTTATAATGATGTCGTCCTTTTAAATAGCTTAGGCGATTAGAAGGAGAACAAATGGCTATTAGAAAAAGAGTAAGCAAAAAAGTGAAAAACGGATATGTTTACGAAGTTAATTTTACTTATAAAACTAATGGAATTTCATATCGATATTGGAAAGGCGGTTTTAAAACCAAAAAAGAAGCACAAGAGCATGAGAATTTGAAACGCATGGAGTTTGCGAATAGTGTGAATCGTGTTCAAGATTGTAACAAAACTTTAAAAGAAGTTTATGATGAATTTATGGAAATTGGAAGTACTGAATTTCAATACAACACGATTTATAACACGAAGAAAACTCTACATTATTGGTATGGAAAAGATGCAACAATGGATTTAGGAAATATTCCTATTCGAGATATTGGTTATAGGATTTTGCAGCAGTTCTTTAATAAAAGAAGCGATTGCGGTAAAGCTTGCAATGAAGATATCAAAACTGCCCTTAGAAGGATATTTGTTTATGCGATTCGAAGTGAATATATTTCATCTAATCCCATTGAATATGTAAAAGTTACTGGAGTCGAGAACAAAAAAGAGAAGCATGTTCTAACGTATGATGAATTTCGATTGATTTTAAGAGAACTAAAGAATAAAAATACGTTTGAATATGATGCAATCTCGATGGCAGTTGTAATTGGATTCTATACAGGACTTAGAATCAGTGAAGTCATGGCTCTTCAAAAAGATGATTTTGATTTTGAAGAGAATACGATTTATGTTCACAGAAAATTGAATTACAAGGGTAAAAAGAAAAAAGATATCGAAGCCGTTGAGCAGATGAAGTCTAAAAGCTCAAAAGCGTTGATACCTTTACCAGATAGTCTTAAACAAGAACTAGAGTTATGGTTTGAAATCAATCCATATCAAAATGTCATCTGTGATGAGGAAGGTAACTTCTTGGATCCAGATTGTACTGGAAATCGTATTCGAAGTATTTCGAATAAATTAGGGATACCGTTTCTCTTTCATTTATTGAGACACACATATACCACTTATTTGGTGAATGCTCGTGTTGATGTGAAAGTGGCACAAGAATTATTGAGGCATGCAAACTTCAATACAACGATGTCCGTCTATGCTCATGTGGATGATAAGAAGAAACAAAACATAGTGAATGAAGTGTTCTGTGGCGAAAATGTGGCGAATGTGCATAAAAATAAAAACACTTTCTCAATTTGCCTTTATTTAAAGCATTTCAAGAAAGTGTTTACTTGCAATGGCGCCTGAAACAGGACTCGAACCTGTGACCTGCCGGTTAACAGCCGGATGCTCTACCGACTGAGCTATTCAGGCAATTGCTTAATTATAATATCCTAAGGAGGTTTTTATGTCAACACCTTTTTTGATTTTTTCTTTGGCTTCAAGTATGATAGTTTTGAAAAAGGAAAAGGTGAGACTATGATTAAGGCAATTGTAATGGATATGGATGGCACTTTATTGGATTCCAATAATAAGATTTTGCCGGAAACAAAGAAAGCGTTAATTGATTTAGAAAAGAAAGGTGTATCACTTATTTTAGCAAGTGGAAGAAGTTATACTAGATTGCTGCCATATGCCAAAGAGTTGGAAATGGATAAATATCATGGATATTTATTAGAAGTTGATGGTATTGCGATATATGATGTGCATGAAGATAAACGTTCGGTATTAAAACGAATGGAACCTCAGGAAATTGAAGAAGTCTTTACGTATTTAATGGGTCTTGATTGCGAAAGCATGGCTTGTTTTGATGATGGCTTGTTTGATTATTTTAATGAGGATATATATCAATTGAAGGTTCAGTTACGCAAAGAAATGAATCTACCTGATGATTATCCTTGGACTGCAGGGCCTTGGGCTTGGCTTGCGGACATGCGTGATGGCTATCCTAAAATCTCATATATTAAAACATTTGATGAAATCAACAGACTTGTTAATAAGATTCAATTAATGCAGGATGAAGATAAACTTGCAATAATTTATGCTGATCTTTTAGATAAATTTTCAAATCAGTTTGAAATCTTTAGGACGTGTCCTAGACAGTTGGAAATTTTACCGAAAGGTTTTTCAAAAGGGAAAACGCTTGAAAGGATCATGAAACAGAATGGCTGGCAAAAAGATGAAGTCTTAGCGTTTGGAGACGGGGAAAATGATGTGAGTTTATTTGAAGTTGTCGATAACAGTTATGCAATGGGACAAGCAAAAGATTATGTGAAAGAAAAGGCAGCTTTTGTCACAAAATCAAATAACGAACAGGGGATTTTAGAGGCTTTAAAGCAGTTAGGATTAGCTAATTAAAATGAATTGAAAGCTTTAAAATATCTATGATAAGATATCTCTGCAATAAGGGAGTAGTTATCTTGTTTTGCAAGTGTTTAAACCAACATACTGGTCAGATAGGACCTGGTTTAATGTAAAAGACGAGACTTATGCGATTTTTTTCGCATGAGTCTCTATTTTTTTAGAAAGGTTGAAGTTTTATGGATCTACTATCACTAATTTTTACAGGTATCGGATTGGCTATGGATGCCAGTGCTGTTTCAATTGCGAAGGGTATGTCTTTACCAAATGAAAAAATTAAAAATTACGCATTAAAACTAGGTTTGGCTTTTGGTATCTTTCAGGGATTGATGCCTCTAATTGGTTATTTGGCGGGTAGTACATTTTCTGGTTATATTCAAAGTGTTGACCATTGGGTTGCTTTTATATTGCTTGCTTTGATTGGATTAAATATGATCAAGGAAAGTCGGGAAGAAAAAGAAAATGAAGAAGTTTCGGATTTGCCGTTAAAGGTAATCTTGTTGTTGGCAATCGCCACCAGTATTGATGCTTTAGCTGTTGGTGTGAGTTTTGCTTTCTTAAAAGTTAATATTGTGTTGGCTTGTTCGATCATCGCTGTTGTTACATTTATATTATCTTTTATTTGTGTCATGGTTGGAAAAAGGCTGGGATCTCTTTTTCAAAAATATGCAGAAATTTTTGGTGGTATTATTTTAATGATGATTGGGGCAAAAATCTTGATTGAACATTTATTCTTGTAGTTTTCTGATATAATTTATGTATCAAGGAGGTGCATCAAATGGAATTACAAAAAGTATTGAGTGAGCGTCGTAGTATTCGGAGATATAAGAATTTATCTATTCCTCAAAATGATATTGAAACGATCATTCAGGCGGCACAGGAAGCACCTAGTTGGAAGAATTCGCAGACGGCTCGTTATCATGTCGTGCAGACAGAAAAGATGGTAAAAAAGATTAAAAAAGAAGCTTTGCCTGAGTTTAATGCGAAAAATGTTGCGGATGCTCCTGTTTTGATAGTGATGAGTTTTGTTGGATCAAGAAGTGGGTTTGATAAAGATAAAAATCCCGTCAATGAAGTTGGCGAAGGCTGGGGATTTTATGATTGTGGTCTTGCTACTGAGAATTTATTATTGAAAGCAACGGAACTTGGGTATGGGACACTTGTAATGGGGATTCGAGATGAGGTAAAACTTCGTGAACTATTAAATATTCCTCAAGATGAAATTATTGTCGCTGTGATTGGGTTAGGAATTCAAGATATAGCTCCATCAAAACCTGAAAGAAAGCCGCTTTTAGATGTGTTGAAATGGCACTAGAAAAAAAATTAAAAAAAATTTAAAAAATAGTTTGACAACTAATAATCTGCATGATATTATTACTAGGCATTCAGCAATTGGGCCTGTAGCTCAGGTGGTTAGAGCGCACCCCTGATAAGGGTGAGGTCGTTGGTTCAAGTCCATTCAGGCCCACCAGTTGCTGAATAAATGGGGTGTTAGCTCAGCTGGGAGAGCACCTGCCTTGCACGCAGGGGGTCAGGAGTTCGATCCTCCTACGCTCCACCATTTAGTAAATGAAGCCTTGAAAAAGGCTTTTTTTATTTAGTGTGCATATTTATACATTATTTTTTTATCGTCCCTTTTTTTTAAATGTTTGAAGTGATATTCTATTACTAGTGAAAAAGAAGAGGTCGTTATGAAGAGAAAAAGGAAAAAAATAATGAAAAAAAGAACAAGGAACCGGCTGATTCTTTTGATTGGTGTAATCCTTGTTTTATTATTGGCTTTTTTTATGATTCGAGGAATTGTGACAGGAATTTCGTCTTTGTTCACATCGGATATTCAAAGTGTTGAAGGGTATGAAGAACTTCAGAGCGGTGGTTTAACGGATGAGGAAATTTCTGAGATTGTTTCTTTGTCAAATTACCATTCAGAGCGGGCTGCAAGATATGCTGCTTGGGATGTTAAAGATGCTAAAGAACGTGTTATGCAAGTAAACTGTGATATGGATCTTGAACCATATTCGAATACTATAATTCAGGAAGATGATACCGATGTCACAATGTTGATCAATAAGTTCTATGCTTTGCCTGAAGGCTATGTACCTGCCGATTTAGTGTCTTTAGATAAGTATGCTTGTGTACAGGGAGAGGATTTTTCGTGTCAAGATGTAGAACAAATTGAATTACGAAAAGAAGTATATGATGCTTATATCGAGTTTTGTGATGCTGCTAGTAAAGAGAATATAAATATTCGAGCAATAGCTGGTTATCGCAGTTATGATTACCAAGCCGGTTTATGGAATTATAATGCTTCAGTGTATGGTGAAGCATATGCGGATGAATATTATGCACGTCCAGGGCAGAGTGAACATAACTCTGGTTTATGTGTAGATATTACATTTAATGGGTATAATTATAATGAAATTGAAAATTATGATGGATATGAATGGATTTTAAATAATGCTCATAAATACGGATTTATCCTTCGTTATCCAAAAGATAAGGTTGATGTGACACGATATGGATATGAATCCTGGCATTTTCGTTATGTAGGCAAAGAAGCTGCCAAAGTAATCTATGATAATGATTGGACATTGGAGGAATATCATGGCTCAAAATAGAAAAAGAAAAAAGCGGTGGATGAAGAAAAGAACAAGAAATCGTTTGATTCTTGCCGGTGGATTAATCGTATTTGTTTTATTGATCTATGGTTTGATCAGTTTGATTGCTTCAGTTTTCTTCTCTTCAGATGAAAATGTGGATAATAAGACAACAACAGCCAATGAGCAGACAGTGGTTTCGTTTATGGGGGTTGGAGATAATTTGATTCATGATACTGTGTATAAAGATGCTCTGCAGGAAGATGGAACATACGATTTTACAGATATGTATGCCAACTTCAGCGAAGATCTTAAAAATACAGATATCAAATTTATCAATCAGGAAACGGTACTTGGTGGTGTAGATCTTGGTTTATCAGGATATCCTACATTTAATTCTCCAACAGAAATTGCGAAAAATCTTGAATCAGTCGGTTTTAATCTTGTGAATCTGGCCAGTAATCATTGTTTGGATCGTATGGAACAAGGAATTGCCAATGAACTGGCTGCTTTTGATGAAACAAATATCGTTCATGATGGTGTTTATAATACACAGGAGGAATTTGATACCATTCCAACTTTTACAAAGAATGGAATCACATTTAGCTTTTTAGCTTATACATATGGCACAAACGGAATTCAACCTACATATACATATAATGTGTCTTATTTTGATGATGCGCAAATTCAAAGTGATGTTCAAAGAGCAAAAGAAATCAGCGATGTTGTGATCGTATCAGCACACTGGGGTGATGAAAACACATTTGAACCGAATGATTTTCAGAAACACTATGCGCAATTGTTTGCAGATTGTGGTGTGGATGTTGTGATAGGGACACATCCTCATACGATTCAGCCGGTTGAATGGATCGAAGGTTCAAAGGGTAATAAGATGCTTTGTGTTTATTCTTTAGGAAATTTCATTGGAGGTATGCTGACAACCGATAATGCGATAGGTGGCGAAATAAAATTTGATTTTGTCAAAGAAGGGGAAAAAATATCTATTGAAAATGTTGAATGGATCCCAACGATCATTCATTTTGAAGGCAATCAAGCCAATATCATGGAAGAGCGTTCAAACTATCAAGCATATAAAGTAAGTCAGTATACAGATAAGTTGGCAAAAAAACATGTTTTAAACAATTATGAAGGAAATGTGGTAAGCTTAGAGTATATTGACTCTAAAACAAGAGAAGTCATATCCGCGGAATTTTTAGGAGAATATGATGGCACAAACTAAAAAAAGAAGAATTAACCGTAAAAAACAAATCAAACGCTTGAGTTTATTAGCGCTCATTATCTTATTGATCATTTTCCTTTTTGTATCTAACTTCAATCGTATGCGACTGTGGATAAAAGGTTATGGTTTTTCTGAACAGAATATTCTTTTACGACTGGATAAATCATGGTTAAATGAATATTTAGAATTGGATTCAGCCTTAGATCTTGAAACTTGGGATACTGTTGAAAACAATCATCATTATATCGATTATGTTAACTATTCGAGTAATCATGATGTTTCAAATGAACAGGTTGTTCAGTATGTAGACTCTTTCTATGAACTTTATGGTCAACTTGAACAAGCTGGTTTTTCAATAGAAACGTGTAGAGAATTAATGGATTCTTTAACAATTGATGATTTTCAGGCGATTGTGGATGCCGGATATAAGTATGAAGATATCCAAGGGTATTTGGATATAAATGGTGTAATTGTATCGGATATTGCGGCTTATATTGATTCGGGTTTAGATCCGCTTGATGCCGTAATGAATGTTTCGTATCCGTTTATTGATTCACAAAATACGATCACGACAAACTATCAGATCATGGAACCGGATGATCTTTTGGTATTGGTAAAACATGGTTTTGGAGTTTCTTCTGATTATGTTCCAGATGATCTTGTATCGACAAACATCATGATTTCTGATTCCAGTCCAGATCCTAGACTTAGAAAAGAGGCTGCTGAAGCTTTAGAAAAGATGGCTGAAGATGCTACCAAAGAAGGATATACTTTAGCGATTAACAGCGCTTACAGATCATATGAAGACCAACAGGCTGTTTATGATGAGTATTTTGCGATGTATGATCCTGTGACTGCAGCAAGTCTTGTAGCAGTTCCTGGCTATAGCGAACATCAGCTTGGTCTAAGTGTTGATTTAACTTGTAAAGACGTGATTGATGGAGTATATGGAGTGTTTGGTGACAGTCCGGACTATGATTGGACCATTGCTCATGCTCATGAATATGGTTTTATTTTACGCTATCCAGAAGATAAAACTGCTGTTACTGGGACGGCTAATGAGCCTTGGCATTATCGTTATGTTGGAGTTGAAGCGGCAACGGAAATTTATGAAAATGGATGGACTTTAGAAGAATATATCCAACATCATGGCTTTACATATGATTTATCACCAGAATAATATATCTGGTGATTTTTTGTGGTTAAAAAGAAAAATAGCACCATTTTGGTGCTATCTTCTTAATGATTAATTAGTTTTTTTAGGAGAGAGATATATGAAGGGATTTTTTTAATTGAGCTTTCCTTAAGCTCATCTATAGAATACTTAAAAGTTATGTTTTAAGTATCACTTTATCGTGTGAAAAAATGTGAGATTTATTTGAAATGTGTTAAATTGTCGAATTTTTGGATTTTTTAAGATATATGTTATAATGACTGAGATTAGGGGATGTGAAATGATATTATTTTTTAAATGTTTACCAAGATTGATACATCGAGCTAATGCAGATATTCGAAGACATTTCACTATGACGTTTTCGAGTGCTTTATCAATTGGTGTAGCATTATTGATCGCTATGTTAATGGTCGTTAGTGCGGTGAATGTCAATCAGTTTACGCAAAATATTGAAGAAGAATTTATTGTCCAGATATCCCTGGATCCAACATTGAACGATGAACAAATCAATGAGCTTGAGAATGAAGTTTCATCGATGAAACACGTTGCCAGTGTGACTTTTTCTTCTAAAGAAGAAGAATTGGATAAGCTAATTGAAGAAAACGGGAATATGTTTTCTCAATACGAAGGAGATAATAATCCTTTGTATGATGTTTTGATAGCTGAGCTGGATGATAATACGGCCATGGAATCATTTACCAATAAAGTCAGCAAGATGGATGGTGTTATGAAGGCTACTTATGGAGGTAGTGCTATTGTGACATTAATCAACTTGTTTGAAGCAATTCGATATGGAGGCTCGATCTTTGTGGTAGTTATGGTTGTACTGGCAATCTTTTTGATTCGTAATACGATCAAGATGACGATTCGAATCAGAAAAGATGAGATTGCGATCATGCGTCAAGTTGGGGCATATAGCTGGTATATTTCTGTACCATTTATGTTAGAAGGAATGGTAACAGGATTTATTGGGGCTTTAGGACCAATGTTGATTTGTGGATTTGGATATACATATTTGTATCAGGCGCTGAATGGTTCCTTGATGTCAGATATGTTCCGGTTGATCGAACCTTTTCCTTTTGTGATTTGGGTTTGTTTAGGATTATTGATCGTTGGCGGCTTTGTAGGAATGATTGGAAGCTTGCTGGCTACTAGGAAATATTTGAGGTGGGCACGATGAAAAAGACAAAAATACTATCTGTAATCAGTACAGTTGCCTTATCATTAGGCACAATGATCCCTGTTTATGCGGAAGATTATTCCGATGAAGATGCGTGGTATGCACGTTGTTCGCAACCACAGACAGATCAAGCTGGAGTAAGCGCATGTCAGGGATTCCAGGATTATCAGGAACAAAAAAGGCAGCAATTACAAGAAAATATTAATTCATTTAATAATGATATTGCCTCATTAAAATCAGATAGCGCTGAAATAGAAGCTTTGGCAAAACAACAAAAAGAACTGGCAGATTCTTTAACAAGTCAAATTCAGGCAAAGGAAGAATCGATTCAAACTATTGAAAAGTCAATTCAAGATTTAGTTACGCAAATCGAGGCAAAACAGGCAGAAATTGATGAATGGGATGCACAGATCAAGTCTCGTATGCAAAGTGAACAAACAACGATAGGAACAAATATCATTATTGATTTGATCATGGGTAGTGACAATTTAAATGATATGTTACGCCGTATTTCTGGTGTTGAAAGAATCACCGAAGATGACCAGGACCAAATCGAAAAATTAAATGAATTAAAAGCGGAGCTGGAATTACAAAAATCAGAACAGGAGCGTTTAGAAAACGAAACGAAGGAGCAAAAGGCTCAGCTTGAAGAAGAACGTGAACAAGTAAAACAGCTTGAAGAGTCTTATAACAAGCTTGTTGAAGAGTATCAAAAACAAATAGCGGATCTGCAGGCACAGATGCGTTCAGCACAGGCAGATATCGCCTCTATACGATCATTTACGATTTCTTCTGGGTACACTGGAAGCATTGAACAGGTAGATGGATTCATCAATCCAATCAGTGGTGGAACTATTTCTGCAGGAACATGGGCTTATCCTCGTGGTGGTTTGCATTTAGGTTTAGACTGGGCAGCTTCAATTGGTACAGCCGTTGTTGCTCCTGCTAGCGGTGTTGTTTTATATGCGAATAATCCAGCACCGACAAATGGTGGATATTTAGGTAACTGGACAGGATATCCTGCTGGTGGTGGAAATACAATTGAAATGTTATGTAATGTAGGTGGAACATTGTATGCGGTAAGTTTTGCCCATTTATCACAAAATGGTTTTGCGGTAAGTGCCGGTCAGAGTGTTTCACAAGGACAGTTGCTTGCCTTGACTGGTAACTCAGGAAACTCAAGTGGTCCTCATTGTCATATTGAAGTTTATAATTTAGGTTCTATGAGTGTTGAAGAGGCAGTGAATCGCTTTGCCTCAACAGCGGATTTCGCATGGGGAACAGGATGGAACAGTACTGCAACGGCTTGTGGTTCGGGAAATACTCCATGTCGTGAAAGACCTGAAAAATTCTTCGGATAGGAGGCTTGAAATGATTGAAATCTTAGATGTATCGAAAGCTTATCCAAATGGAGTCCATGCTTTGAATCATGTAAAGCTTAAGATCGATGATGGTGAATTTGTTTATGTAATTGGAGCAACAGGATCAGGAAAGAGTACGTTGATAAAGATCTTAAACGGAGAAATCGTTCCTGATGAAGGGTTGGTTATTGTTAATGGTACCGATGTAGGAGCTTTAAAGCATAGAAAAGTGCCTTATTATCGTAGAAACATTGGTTGTGTCTTCCAGGATTATCGTCTGCTTCCAACTTTGACGGTATTTGAAAATATTGCCTTTGCCTTGGAAGTTTTAGGTATGTCAAAAAAAGAGATTCGAAAACGTGTGCGTGATGTATTGGAGTTGGTCGATCTAAAAGATAAGGAACGTTGTTATCCAAATGAACTTTCAGGAGGACAACAACAGCGTGTGACAATAGGTAGAGCGATTGCCAATCGTCCTCAGGTATTGATTGCCGATGAACCAACAGGAAACCTGGATCCAGAAAAGAGCTTGGAGATCATCAAACTTCTAGAAAAGATTAATGAAACATTTAATACAACGATTTTGATGGTTACGCACGATATTGTATTGGTTGAAAAATTTAAGAAACGAACAATCACTTTAGATCATGGTTATGTTGTTCATGATTCTTTCAAAGGTGGATATAAGAGCGTATGAAAGAGAAATTGAATCTAGCTCTGTATGAATTGAAGTACGCGTTTATTGGGATCAAAAGGCATTTATTGTTATGTTTATCAGCTATTAGTGCCATTACGATATCACTATTCTTGATGGCTGCTTTTCTTGTGGTGGGAATCCATGTCGATCATTTTGCAACGAATGTACAAAGTGATTTAAGTATCCATGTTATTTTAGACCAAGATATTGTGGAAGATGATCAGATTAATGCAATTGAAGATCAAATACTAGAATTATCAAATGTAGATTCGATTGAATTTTCAGATAAAGAAAATGAATTAGAGTTGATGATTGACGAAAAAGGTGACGCTTTTTCGATTTATAAGGGAGAAGAAAATCCTTTATCCAATGCGTTTTTTGTCTATGTACAGGATGAAAAACAAATTCAAGATACATCTGAACAAATTGAGCAAATTGAAGGCGTTTCAAGCAGTGCATATGGAGGAAGCAGTGTTACGCAGCTGATCAATTTATTGGACATGGTTCGTAAAGTTGGATATGGCGTTATACTGTTACTTCTGATTTTGTCGATTTATCTTATTTTTAATACGATTCGTACAACGATATTCTCACGTCAGGAAGAAATTATTATCATGCGCCAGGTTGGAGGAACAAACGCTTTTATTAAGCGTCCTTTTGAAGTGCAGGGTGTTTTGATTGGATTGTTTGGCTCGTTGTTACCGGTAGCAGCTTTGTATTTTGGATATGCGAAGCTGTATGAGGTATTAGAAGGTCAATTGTTTTCTAATTTGTTTTCTTTGATAGAGCCAAATCAAATTGTATGGCAGGTTGGTTTGATCATAACCTTGATTGGATTGTTGATCGGAGGATTTGCCAGCTTCTGGGCTGTTACAAAGTATTTAAAAGTAAAACGATAGGAACGTCCTATCGTTTTGTTGATATGGAGGTTATGAAAATGGCTCGAATAAAGAACAATAAGAAACAAACCATCATCGTTACGGTATTATGCTTAGTATGTTTTGGTGTAGGTGTCTTGGTTCCGGTTATCTATCAAAGAGCTTCGAGTTCATCCAGTGATTCAAAGCTCGAATATGTTAAGAATGTCTTGGAGAATGACTGGTATTATGCAGATCAGGTAGAAGATCTGGATAGTTTGCTGACTGAACAAGCTTTGACAGGCATGACAACATTAGATATCGATCCACATACAAATTATTTCAGCCTGGATCAGGCAAAACAGTTTTCTTCCAGTCTTCAGGGAACCAATACAGGAATAGGTATTCAGTTTTATCAGCAAGATAATGGAAATATTTATGTAAAATATGTGTTCATCAATTCAACGGCCGATGATGCTGGATTAAAAAGCGGTGACATTATCACAAAAATCGGTGATCTAGATCTTGCAAGTTCAACAACAGATGATATCGTTACCTATATTCAAGATCGTGATGGGAAAGAAATTACGGTGGATTATGTACGTGATGGACAGACTGCTTCAGTTAAACTAACTCCAAGTGAATATGACTCCACGGTTATCTGTAATATCTATGATGGATATGGAGAAATCATTCTAAGCAGCTTTTCTTCTCATAGTGGAGATGATGTAGCCGATGCGATGGCACGTTTAAAAGAGGCTGGAATTACTAAGATGATCCTGGATTTAAGAAACAATACAGGCGGATATTTAAGCGCGGCTGTAGAAATCGCATCCACTTTCTTGCCTTCGGATTCTGTTGTTTTTTATGAAGAAGATAAAGATAAGAATATAACAGAAGTAAAAACGGATGACAGTTATGGGCAGATTGAAATGGACCAAATCGTTATTTTACAAAATGATCAAACAGCCAGTGCTTCTGAAGCGCTGATAGGAGCTTTAAAATCACACTTGAAAGATAAAGTTACATTAGTGGGACAGACGACTTACGGAAAGGGAACAGAACAGACAACCGTTCCTTTTGAAGATGGTACGAGCATTAAATATACAATAGCACGATGGTTGACACCGGATAAGGAAAGCATTCATGAAAAAGGCTTTGAACCGGATGTGGCTGTTGAGGATACTTCGATTGGTTCTGTTAGTTATACAGAAATGAAAGAAGATGATGTGATCATTGCGGACAAGGTTCATGTCAATGCTTCAGCTCTGCAAAGATTCTTAGATTATCTGGGATATACTGTCGATAGAACGGATGAATACTTTTCTAAAACGAGTTCTGATTCTTTGAAACAGTTTCAAAAAGATCAGGGAATTGCCCCAACTGGAAATTGTGATTATACGACTTGGGAAAAGATTTTGGATATGATCACGCAAAAATACAATGAGAATTCGGTCAATGACGATCCAATCCGTAACCATGGAATCGAATTATTGGGATAAATATTTACAAAAAATAAAAGAAGAGGTATACTTCTTTGTGGAAATGAAGTTCTTCCATGGGATAACCTAAACCGCTTATTAAGCTGATGACTTCTACGAGTTTTTTATCGTGGAAAGGCATCAGCTTTTCTGCGTTATTGAAGGAGGATTTGTTTATGTTGACATCGCTGGCTTTTATCTTTTTAGTCGGATTATCTATGGCAGCTATCTGCCAAAGAATTAAATTGCCTCGCATTATCGGTATGTTGATAACGGGAATTGTACTTGGCCCATATGTGTTGGATTTGTTGGATCCATCGATCTTGTCTATATCGGCAGATCTAAGGCAGATGGCATTGATCATTATATTGTTGAAGGCAGGACTATCTTTAAATCTGGAAGATCTAAAAAAAGTTGGACGCCCAGCTATCATGATGTCTTTTGTGCCTGCCAGCTTTGAAATCTTAGCCTTCTTTTTGTTCGCTCCATATATTTTAGGTATTGATCGCATCTCAGCAGCAGTAATGGGATCGGTGTTGGCGGCTGTATCACCGGCTGTGGTCGTACCTAGAATGGTTTCGTTGATGGAAGAAAAATATGGAACTAAAAAGAGCATTCCACAGATGATCATGGCAGGAGCTAGCTGTGATGATATTTTTGTGATCGTATTGTTTACGACGTTTACTGGGATGGCACAGGGTGGAAGTGCTAATTTTGTGGATTTTTTGAATATTCCTGTTTCAATTGTATTAGGTATTATTTTAGGTGCTGTAACAGGATATTTTTTAAGCTGGTTTTTTGAAACTACGTATGCTTTAAAAAACTATGTTCGAAACAGTATGAAAGTTATTATTGTACTAGGTGTTTCATTTTTGTTGATGGCAATTGAAACCTGGTTAGAAGGAATTGTTTCTGTTTCTGGTTTGTTGGCAGTTGTGAGCATGGCATGTGTGATTAAATTAAAAAGCACAGAGTTTGTATCAAAACGTTTGTCTGAAAAATTTGGTAAGTTATGGCTGGCAGCAGAAGTGTTGTTATTTGTGCTTGTAGGAGCCGCTGTTGATATTCGATATACGATGGATGCCGGCTTAGCCGCTGTTTTGATGATTTTTGTTGCCTTGGTTTTCCGCTCTATCGGTGTATTGATCTGCATGTTGAAAACACCTTTGAGACGAAAAGAGCGTTTATTCTGTGTGATTGCGTATCTTCCTAAGGCAACGGTGCAGGCAGCTATTGGTTCTGTTCCTTTGGCAATGGGACTTTCATGTGGTCAGATCGTTTTATCAGTTGCTGTTTTGGCAATCTTGATTACTGCCCCATTAGGCGCTATTGGGATGGATCTAACTTATCAAACACTTTTAGAAAAAGAAGATGTTTTATCTTTGGGATAATAGTGAAAATTGATCTATGGAAGACTATAATAGGTGTTGGAGGTCTATCTCATGAAGAAGGTGAATGCCATGTGGGCTTTATTTGCGTTAGGTTCGCTGTATTTGCCGCATTGACATCTATATTGGCTAAAATAGGAATCGATGGAGTGAACTCCAATCTTGCCACAGCCATTCGCACGATCGTGGTCTTAATTATGGATTGGGGCATGGTATTTTTAGTTGGAGCTCAGTCTGGTATTTCTGAGATATCTAGAAGAAGCTGGATCTTTTTGATCTTGTCTGGTCTTGCCACGGGTGCTTCCTGGCTTTGTTATTATCGTGCTTTGCAGTTGACAGATGCTTCTAAAGTTGTACCGATAGATAAATTGAGCGTTGTGATAACTTTTATCTTGGCTTTTGTCTTTTTGCACGAAGAGTTTACAGCAAAATCAGCCATTGGTGCAGTATTGATCACAATTGGAACATTAGTGATGGTTTTATGAAATTAGCTCGTTTATGCGAGCATTCTTTTTTGTCTGTTCATAACAATTGCGTATAATAGGGTTAGATGTTATTCTAGCCAAAAGGAGAGAATCGAAAATGGATAAATTTGAACTGGTATCAGATTATAAACCAATGGGCGATCAGCCTACGGCTATCAAAGAATTGGTGCAAGGATTAAAAGATCATAAAAAATATCAGGTTTTGTTGGGGGCAACAGGAACCGGTAAGACCTTTACAGTCTCAAATGTCATTGCCCAGGTGAATCGTCCAACATTGGTGTTTGCACATAATAAGACATTAGCTGGGCAGCTATACTCGGAGTTTAAAGAGTTTTTCCCTAATAATAGAGTGGAGTACTTTGTCTCCTATTTTGATTATTATCAACCTGAAGCGTATTTGCCTAAGACGGATACATATATTGATAAAAATACCAAGACAAATGAAGAACTGGATATGTTGAGGATGGCCGCAGTCAACAGTGTGTTAGAAAGACGTGATACGATCATCGTTGCCAGTGTTGCCTCAATTTATGGTGCCAGTAATCCAGAACAATATCGTCATATGATCTTTACTTTGAGAACAGGGCAGACCATAGATCGAAATGAGTTGATGCTGGCATTGGTTCATCAACAGTATAAAAGAAATGATACCGATCCTTTGCGTGGAACTTTTAGAGTTCGAGGCGATGTTATTGAAATTACTCCTGGTCATACAGATCGTTACCTGATTCGTATTGAATTGTTTGATGATGAAATTGAACGAATTTGTGAAGTGGATCCTGTTACAGGTCATGTTAATCAGGCATATCATTTATATATTATTTATCCGGCAAATGGATATGCGACAAGCATGGATGTTATTAAAAGGGCAGCTGCAAGCATTGAAGAAGAGTTGGAAGATCGTTTAGATTACTTTGATAAAATGGGAAAACCGCTTGAAAAAGAACGTTTGGAACAAAGATGTCGTTATGATATAGAGGCTTTAAAAGAATTTGGGGTGTGTCCAGGAATTGAAAACTATTCACGACACATTGATGGACGAAAGCCAGGGGAAAGACCCTACACGCTGTTTGATTATTTTCCAGATGATTTTTTATTGGTCGTGGATGAAAGTCATGTTTCTCTTCCGCAGATTCGAGGCATGTATAATGGAGACAGGGCACGTAAAGAAGTGTTAGTAGAGTATGGTTTTCGTTTACCAAGTGCCTTAGATAATCGTCCACTGCGTTTTGAAGAATTCGAATCGATCATACCTTCGGCTATATTTGTTTCTGCAACTCCGGGTGATTATGAACTTGAGAAAGTAGATGGTCATGTTATTGAACAGATCATTCGTCCAACCGGATTATTGGATCCAGAAGTGGAAGTAAGACCAATCGAAGGTCAGATTGATGATCTAGTAGATGAAATTAAAATGCGTATTAAAAAGAATCAAAGAACATTGATCACGACCTTGACTGTGCGTATGGCAGAAGATCTTACATCATATCTTAAGAATATGGATCTTAAAGTTGCCTGGCTTCATCATGAAGTAACGACAATTGAAAGAACAGAGATCATTCATGATCTTAGGCAGGGAAAATATGATGTATTGGTAGGAATCAACTTATTAAGAGAAGGTCTGGATATACCGGAAGTTTCTTTAATTGCGATCTTAGATGCAGACAAAGAAGGCTTTTTAAGAAGTAAACGTTCTTTAATTCAGATCATTGGACGTGCCGCTAGAAATGCAGAAGGAAAAGTTATCATGTATGCAGATACGATCACCGAAAGTATGCAATATGCTATTGATGAAACAAATCGAAGAAGAAGCATACAGATCGAATATAATAAGGAACATAATATTGTTCCAAAAACGATCATAAAACCAATTCACGATGTAGTTCGTTCAAAGGAAACGAAAGAAATGGCTGCCAAGTACTTAAAGAAAAAGAAGGTGGGCGCAAAACAAAAAGAAGTCATGTTAAAGAATATCGAACAGGAAATGAAAGAGGCTGCGCGTACGCTTGATTTTGAAAGAGCAGCTCAGTTGCGCGATATATTATTAGAATTAAAAGCAGAATAAAAGAGAACCGCAAGGTTCTCTTAATTAGTAATTTTCTAAATCAGCTGGATACGTTACAGTATCAAGGGAATTGATTTGATCTAACGTGCATTCGATGGTTACATCGATAACAACTTGCTGGGTTTCGACATCCTGTAGTCCGGATATCCTAAGGGTTAAAGAGGTAATATAGTTATCTTCAATTGTTGCATCAAGTGTAGCATCTTCAATGGTAACGGATCCCATAGAATCAAGGTATGAAGAAATTAATGATCCATCAATCGTGAATGAGTAATTATTTCCATTTTTTGAGCTTCGTGTAAAGAGCGCTTTTAATTCATCGTCTGTATAATTTAAGAATGGATTGTATACAGAAAGTTTTTCACTGCCGTTGATTCCTAAATTTTCTAAAAGACTTTGGGAAGTGGCTCCATATGAATTAAGGTATGTTTTGTTATCTTTGATGTAGAAGTTTAAAAAATTGTCTTCGGCATTGTCTCCAGCTTCAAGATCAAGATCTAGAGCGAGTTGCAAATTGTCTTTTTGATTCAATTGTAAATCAAACTTGATTTTAGAAGCGTCTTCATTGTTTGATGTGAAAGTACCTTGAATATGGCCGGAATTCAACTCAAGTGTATTATCGAGTGCCGAGAAAAACTCTAGTGCATAATCGTCATTGTTAGATGAGCATGCAGCTAGATTTAAAATCATAAAAGTCGATATAAAGAATGTAAATATTTTTTTCATGAGGTCCTCCTTGTGTAAAAGTATTGTATATTAGGAATGATAAAGATGTCAAAAAGGAGAGTAAAATGAATAAAGTATTGATTTATTTAGGAACATCTAATTTAAAAGAAAAAGTAATTGAAGATGTATTTAAGCAAATTGGAATAGAAATTAATTATATAGATGATGATGATCTTGAAAATACATTGGAAAAGTTATTAGAATTACCTCGAAAAGAAGGGAAAAAAGGAAAACGAGAACCATTTATGTTTATTGATGGCGACAACGTGGATGAAATTAAAAATTTGGAAAGCATTTTAAGAGATAATAATGTGAAGATTGAAAGAAAAGCAGTGAAGACAAAAAATAATATTAGTTGGACATTGCGCGCATTGATGGATGAAGTAGATGAAGAATTTGAATATTTTCAATTACGAGATCACTTATATAATTTGATCATGCACCCAGATAAAGAAAAACTAAAAAAAGATCCTGACTATTTGAAACTGATGTCAATGGCATTTTCTTTGTTGGAAGACCAAAATGTAGGCAAGGATATCCTTGAAATAGCAATAAAATCAATCAAAAATTTCAAAAATTAAAATAAAAACGCTTACATTAAAAAATGGGGTTGATTTAGTGTCTAGGATTTGCTAATATAAACGGGCGCCAAGGGAGAGCGGAGCTGATA
>ULYX01027727.1_pt1 | contig 32965 bp, 29 predicted proteins | sample 1962591 | NCBI WGS metagenome assembly ULYX01 (sample SAMEA4835874, study PRJEB28245) | human gut metagenome | biome: gut microbiome; material: fecal sample | place: Denmark | collected 2008
TTTCAATTTTCAACATCCACATTTTTTATTATACAGGAAGCTCCCTATCCGAAGAACTTAGACCAATATCCCTGTACGAAGATAAATAACACGATCAGCGGAAGGATATATGACACATAGATCCGTGACCATTTTGGGAATTTAATTCCCGTTCCCGCATTAGCTTCCTTGCGGAAGTTCTTCCATCCCCAGCCATAACGGCTTGTACAAAACAGAAGATATACAAGACTTCCAAGCGGAAGAAGGTTATTGCTGACGATAAAATCTTCCAGATCAAGGATCGTGCTTCCCGCTCCGAGCGGCTGGAATCCGCTCAGCAGGTTAAATCCAAACACACATGGAAGTGAAAGCAGGATAATCACAACCAGATTCACTGCCACTGCCTTGCCTCTCGAGCATCCGGTCAGATCCATCGCAAATGAAATGATATTTTCAAATACCGCAATAATCGTTGACGCCGCCGCAAAAAGCATACAGAGGAAAAAGATACTTCCCCAAATTCTGCCTCCTGCCATAGAATTAAATATATTCGGCAACGTAATAAAAATAAGATTCGGACCGCTGTCCGGGTTCACTCCGAAAGCAAAACATGCCGGGAAAATAATAAATCCCGAGAGCAGCGCTACACATGTATCAAGAACGGTTACGCATACTGCTTCTCCTGTCAGACTTCTGGAGCGGTCTATGTAGCTTCCGAAAATCGCGATCGCGCCGATTCCAAGGCTCAATGTAAAGAACGATTGCCCCATTGCCGCAAATACAACTTCCATCAGTCCCGCTTCTTTTACTTTGGCAAAGTCAGGAACAAGATAAAACGCCAGTCCTTCGCCTGCCCCTGAAAGAGTAACGGAACGTACCGCCAGAATGATCATAAGCGCAAGAAGCATAAGCATCATCACTTTTGTGATTTTTTCTACGCCTTTCTGCAGCCCGATGCTGCAAATCGCAAAGCAGGCTGCCACAACAATGATCATACATACGATCATAATTCCCGGCTGCTGCATCAGCTCGCCAAACTCGTTTTTGATTCCCGACGCATCCAAGCCTTTAAAATTTCCCGCTGCCATTTTTACAAAATACAAAAGCAGCCATCCGCCGATCGTTGTGTAAAACATCATAAGCAGATAATTTCCTGCCATGCCGAACCATTTATACCAGTGCCATTTTGTACCAAGCGGCTCTAATCTGTCAAATGATAACGCAACGCTGCTTCTTGATGCCCTTCCAACCGAAAACTCCATTACCATGATCGGCAATCCAAGTATCAGAAGAAACAGCAAATAGATCAATACGAATGCCGCTCCTCCGTACTGCCCGGTAATGTAAGGAAACCTCCATACATTTCCAAGACCGATCGCACACCCTGCCGAAATCAGAATGAATCCAAGGCGGGAGCCGAATTTTTCTCTCTTCATAAAATTTCCTCTCTTCCTTATATACCATTTTAATACTGTACAGTGTTACAACTGTACAGATATTAATGTACCATATATACACACTTTTTTTCCACCATTATTTACAAAATATTTATTTATTTTCTTTCGCATCTTCATAAAAAGCATCAAGCGAACTTACAACCATTTGAAATGTAAGACGAGCCGCATATTCAGGCGGCATATTTTCCCCGTTTTCAAGCCATGTTCTAATAAATCCAAGACATCCGTTAAAACAAAACGAATAGAAATATTTCATTTCCGCAAACTTTTCGGGAAAGCGTTCCGCCAAAAGATCACGACTGTTTTCTTCCAAAAATTTTTCAATTCTCCTGATAAACGTAATATCACCGTATGGACCAAGAAGCGCGCATCCGATCTCTCTGTTATCGCTTAACACCCGAAACAAATCTTCTATAAACAAGTATGTAGTGTCTTTCTCGATTTTAATCGGATGCTCCAGAATCGCTCTTTCTATTTCCTCAATCATATCATCTTCTATCTCTTTTAGAAGAGACGGAATATCCGAATAATGCAGATAAAATGTCGAACGGTTAATATCCACATCATCTACAAGTTCTTTTACGGTAATCTGTCCGATATTTTTTTTCTTCATAAGACGGGCTAGTCCCGTACGAAGCTGGTTTTTAGTTTTTCTCACCCTGCGGTCTGTCTTTTTTTCCATATCGTTTTCTCCTCGTCATAATATCTCTTCACATGTGTCAACACATTTCGTTATATTGTCGTTTATCCGACATTTCACACTTCTATTAATGGTTGTAAATCTATTTCTACCTTAATATAATACTCTTTATCAAGAAAATCAACATTGTATCTATTAATATATAAGGAGTTCTGATATTATGAAAAAATCATTTCACATTTTTCAGCGTGACCTCTCCCGCCTTTTACACAATAAAGCGGCGATTCTTGTTCTGATCGGCGTATGCCTGCTGCCTTCTCTATACGCATGGTTTAATATCGCAGCCAATTTAGACCCATACGGAAATACGTCTAAGATTAAAGTCGCTATTGCCTGTTTAGATAAAGAAGCATCTTCCGAAAATCTTTCTATCAATGCTGGAAAAGAAATTGTCAAAAATCTAAAAGAAAACAAACAGCTCGGATGGACGTTCACTTCGGAAAAAGAGGCTCTCAACGGAGTAAAATCAGGAAAATATTATGCTTCTATTGTTATTCCCGAAGATTTCAGCCGCTCTTTGATCAGTATTTTATCCGGCGACTTACAGACGCCGAAACTTGACTATTACATAAATGAAAAAGCCAATGCCATTGCTCCCAAAATCACAGGCACAGGCGCAGCCGCAATTCAGGAACAGATCAACAGCACCTTCTCTTCGGTTGCTTCTGAATCCGTTTCCGGCATATTAAAGCAGTCTGCGTCAGACTTGTCGTCAACACTTGGATCTGTCAATTCCGATATTACTAAAACACTTGAAAAAGCTGATGCAAACATTGCCGCCTACAAACAACTTCTCGAAAACTTCAATGCAGCCGCAGAAAAATCTGCCCCCCTGATCACACGCGCAAAATCAACTGCTTCATCTTTAAAATCCGCCGCCTCGTCGGGTTCTTCGGCTCTAAGCGAATCTTCCCGCATCCTCTCTGAAACCCGTACTGCCGCAGGAAACTTTTCTTCATCCCTATCTTCATCTTTGACACAAGGAGAAATTTTGCTCGGTCAGGCGCACAATATCGCATCAGCAGGACTTACCGATCTTGAAACTGCCGCCCGCTCGGTAAACGGATCGATCGGAAACGCACTGGATTTTGCCAATTCCACTGCCGTCTTAAACGGAAATATTTTAAAAGAGTTAGGAGAGCTCGCCTCACTCATTCCCGGATCTGATTTGGATTCTGCCATCGCCGGACTGCAGGCTCAAAACACAAATAATCAGGAACTGATCCTCTCTTTAAGCGCCGGAAATGCAGGAATACAAAATGCCATCAACACAACCGCTTCTACCCGGGAACAGCTTTACACAATTACATCCGCAAACATCGGCAGTCTGCACGACCTCCGCGCTGTTTTGGACAAAAACGTTCTGCCGCAGCTAAACAAGACATTAGATGCTTTCTCTTCTTTGACAGGAGAAATGAACGGTCTTCTAACAACAGTTCCTTCCTCCGCCGATCAGATCGACAACCTGTTAGACCAAATGAGCGCCGGACTTTCAAATACTGTAACGGCTCTTGAAGGCACAAAAACCGCCCTGTCAAATGTTCAGGAACATCTCGGTACGATTCAAACAGACTTAAATGCCCTTTCCGGTTCTGACATCTACGAAACTCTTCTCTCATTAGAAGGAATCGACAAGCAATCGGTATCGGCATTTATGTCCTCACCTGTGAAAATAGAAACAAAGAGTTTTTATAAAATAGCTAATTACGGCTCGGCAATGACGCCTTTTTACACAAACCTTGCAATTTGGGTCGGCGGCATCGTCCTCATCGCGATTTTTAAATTAGAAGTAGATAAAGACAGCTCTATGCTTCGATATTCTTCTGCCTCTCTCTATTTCGGACGCTGGCTTTTGTATATCACGGTCGGAATGGTGCAAGGATTCATTGTCTGTATCGGAGATGTTTTTCTAAAAGGGATTGAATGCGCGCATCCAGCCGCTCTTATCTTTACCGGAGTGATCTGTTCGTTTGTGTATGTCAATATTATTTATGCACTGTCAATCTCATTTAAACACATCGGGAAAGCATTATGTGTTCTCCTCGTCATCCTTCAGATTCCCGGATCATCCGGCACATATCCTGTAGAAATGACACCCGCGTTTTTCCAAAACGTCCATCCGTTCCTACCCTTTACTTACGGTATTTCCGCAATGAGAGAATGTATTGCCGGAATGTACGGAAGCACTTATATACACAATCTGCTCATCCTGCTCCTTTTCGTTCCCGTTTCCTTACTGATCGGACTTGGGATCAGACCTCTGCTTTCAGGTCTGAACCGGCTTTTTGACATTAAACTTGCAGAAACCGATTTAATGCTTGGTGAAACACCCGACAGAAATATCAGACGCAGCGCACAGCTTTCTCTTTTACTAAAAGCTTCTTTATCACAAGAAGAACTTCAGATCCAAACTGCCGAGAAAGCACAGCGTTTTGAAAAAAATTATCACAAAATGATCCGTTTTGGATTTTTTGCGATTTTAACTATTCCGCTCATTTTCCTGATCCTTATGTTCAGCCTTGAATCTAAAATTGTATTCCTCATTCTTTGGATCTTATCTATTATTTTAATCGCCACATGGCTGATCACAGTGGAATACATACATAACGAACTTGCAGCTCAACAGGAACTGTCCGGTATGTCATTTGAAGAAATGTTGAAATTATTCAGAAAAATGGAGGAAAACTGACTATGAAAAATATCATACGCATTGCGCGAAACGACATCCACAATATCCGAAAAAACGTAATCGCGCTGATCGTTATTTTCGGCATTACTATCGTTCCCTCTCTCTATGCATGGTTTAATATTGCCGCAAGTTGGGATCCGTACAAAAATACCGGAAATTTAAAAGTAGCCGTCGCAAGTCTTGATAAAGGATATGACGGCGAACTGCTTCCGGTCCGGCTCAATCTCGGAAATGACATTATTTCTTCACTGCGTGAAAACACACAGCTTCACTGGATATTTACAGATGCCAAGGACGCTTCTAACGGTGTACGTTCCGGAAAATATTATGCTTCTGTTGTCATTTCTGAAACATTCAGCAAAGATATGATGAGTCTGTTTTCTTCTGAAACGACACATCCGACAATTACTTACTGCATCAACGAAAAGGAGAACGCCATCGCCCCAAAAGTAACAGAAAAAGGCGCAGATGCAATCCGTCAGGAAATTAACGAAACCTTCACAGAGACAATTTCCAAAACAGCTCTGGACGCATTTCGTTTTGTTGCTGACGTTTCCGCAGAAAAAGGGGATGCATCTCTTGCAGAAAATTTATCTGCTTCGCTTGCAGAAATCTCTGCCGATCTTGATTCTGCTTCCGGAACTGTACAGGCATTTTCTGATATGACAGACGCCGCTTCTTTGATGCTAGATACGACTTCTGTTATCTTTTCCCATACCGGAGACGGAACAAAGACAAGCCTTGGCGCCTTGACAGATGCAGGAAACGGGATTGCTTCTCTTTCTTCCGCTTTATCCGGCACAACTGACGCAGTCAGTCAGGCATTATCTGACGGAGAAACTTATTATTCATCCGTCTCTTCCACGATCCAAACCGCACTTGACGCCTACAGTACAGATGCGGATGCCGCTTTCACTTCCCTTAATGCAGTCTCAAACAGGATACAAACTGTCATCGACGGATATACATCTCTTGCGGACTCTTTAACTGCTATAAAAAACGCAAACCCAAACCTTAGTCTTGTGATCGATCCGATTCTGAAGCAGATTTCGACTGCCGTCGAGCATCAGACAAATTTAAAAGCCGAGCTTGATAATGCCGGAATAAAAATTACCGGCGCCGTTCAAAATGCGGATTCTTTAAAAACAGAAATCGACGGACTTATTAAAGAGAGCCTGACTTCCACTTCGGAAGTGAAAGACAGCTATGAAGCAACTGTTAAAAATCAACTGGAAAATTTGGCAGGCAGTCTAGGCAGCACCGGATCTTCTGTATCCGCTCTTTTAACACAATTAAATGAAGGCGCCTCTGACTTGACAGATATTACAAACAGCGCTTCCGATGACCTTGCCCTTATCCATACTTCGCTTTCAGATTCCTCAACTTTGCTAAGTAATGTATCTGAACAACTTTCATCCGCGTCTGAAGCGCTCTTAAACCCAAACCGTGACGGACTTTCCGTGTTGACCGACTTGTTGGCGCAAAAACCGGAAGCAATCGCCGCCTTTCTTGCGTCTCCGGTCAGTCTTTCCGAGCATCCGGTCTACCCGATCGAAAATTACGGATCGGCAATGGCTCCTTTTTATTCTACACTCGCCATGTGGGTTGGCGGCGTTGTGCTTGCCGCCATGCTGAAAGTCAATGTTTCAGGAAAAGCTTTGACAGGAGTTTTTAATCCGAAACCTCATGAAACATATATCGGAAGAAGTCTACTTTTTATAGCGATCGGCCTTTTGCAAAGCAGCCTCATCTGTCTGGGCGATTTGTTTTATTTAAACATCCAGTGTCAACATCCGGTTTACTTCCTTTTCGCCGGATGGTTTACAAGCATCGTGTATGTAAGTATCATTTATGCGCTCACCGTTTCATTCGGCGATATCGGAAAAGCCGTCTGCGTCGTCTTACTTGTTATGCAGGTAGCCGGAAGCGGCGGAACATTCCCTATTGAGGTAGCGCCTGACTTTTTCCAAAAAGTCTATCCCCTTCTGCCGTTTACGCACAGCATGAATGCCATGAGAGAATGTATTGCCGGCTTTTACAGCACAGTTTATTGGAAAGAACTCGGAACATTAGCTCTTTTTCTCATCCCCGCACTATTGCTCGGTCTGCTCCTTCGGAAACCTGTCATACGTCTGAATGATGCATTTACGGAGAAGCTCGAAAGCACAAAACTTATCTGAATGCAAAAATTTCCGCATGGATCTTCTCCACGCGGAAATTTTTATTTTTTCTCTTTATTCTTTAAAAAGTTTTACCCGACGGCTGTTCTTCACAATTTCGTAAGCTTGTAACCTGTCGTGCTCACGACTGCCGCCGTATTCCCGAGTTCATCCTTGATACGAATCTCATAATACGCCGTTGTCCTGCCGTCTTTTAAACAGACTGCTTCTGCAATCAACATATTCCCTTTTGCCGCTCCAAGATAAGCAATCTGTGAGTTCAATGATACCATTGTATCGCCCTGCCAGTTTGAAGCAACTGCAAACGCAAAATCGGCAAGTGTAAAATAAACGCCTCCCATTACTGCCCCAAGCGCATTCTTATGTTTTGCCTCTAATGTCAGACTGCATCTCGCATAGCGGTCGTCTATCTCGTCTATCACCGCCCCGGTCTCTGCCGCAAACCGATCTTTCTCAAAAAAACGGACGATTTCTTCTGATGGTTTCATTGTTCCTTTGCTTCCTTCTTACCACTCAAATTTTTTCTCGAAGTATGCTTTCAAATCTTCGATCTTCACTCTCTCCTGCTCCATCGTATCACGATCACGCACTGTAACAGCTCCGTCTTCTTCCGAATCAAAGTCATATGTTACACAGAACGGAGTACCGATCTCATCCTGACGGCGATATCTCTTTCCGATATTTCCACGATCGTCAAACTCGCAGTTATAATATTTGCTCAACTGTGCAAATACTTTCTCCGCGCCTTCATTCAATTTCTTAGACAGCGGAAGAACGCCGATCTTAACCGGAGCAAGCGCCGGATGGAAATGAAGAACGGTACGCATATCCGGTTTCTCTTCTGTTCCGATATTCTCTTCGTCATATGCACTGCAAAGGAACGCCAATACCATACGGTCTGCGCCAAGTGACGGCTCAATTACATACGGAATGTACTTTTCTTTCGCTTCATCGTCAAAATAAGTAAGATCCTGTCCCGATACATTCTGATGCTGTGTCAGGTCATAGTCTGTACGGTCTGCGATTCCCCAAAGTTCTCCCCATCCAAACGGGAACAAGAACTCTACGTCTGTCGTCGCTTTACTGTAGAAAGACAACTCTTCCGCATCATGGTCACGGTAACGTACTTCGTCTTCTTTCAGTCCGAGTTCAGACAGCCAGTTCAGACAGAAGTTTTTCCAATAATCAAACCATTCCAAATCTGTATCCGGTTTGCAGAAGAACTCAAGCTCCATCTGCTCAAACTCTCTCGTACGGAATGTAAAGTTACCCGGTGTGATCTCGTTTCTGAAAGATTTTCCGATCTGAGCGATACCAAACGGAAGTTTCTTTCTTGATGTACGCTGTACGTTTTTAAAGTTTACGAAAATTCCCTGCGCCGTCTCCGGTCTGAGATAAACCGTATTCTTCGCATCTTCTGTAACTCCCTGGAATGTTTTGAACATCAGGTTGAACTGACGGATATCTGTAAAATTATGTTTTCCGCATGTCGGACACGGAATCTGATGCTCTTCGATAAATGCCGTCATCTCTTCCTGAGACCATCCGTCCACAGAACCTTCCAGTTCAATTCCTTTTTCTTCGCAGAAATCTTCGATCAATTTATCCGCGCGGAAACGCTCATGACATTCTTTACAATCCATAAGCGGATCGCTGAAACCTCCGAGATGACCGGAAGCCACCCAAGTCTGCGGGTTCATAAGGATCGCGCAGTCGACACCGACATTGTATGGGTTCTCCTGTACAAACTTCTTCCACCATGCTTTTTTTACATTGTTTTTCAGTTCTACACCGAGATTGCCGTAATCCCATGTATTCGCCAGACCGCCGTAAATCTCTGATCCCGGATATACGAATCCTCTTGATTTTGCAAGCGCCACAATTTTATCCATTGTCTTTTCAACCATTTTTATGCTCCTCACATTTTTTATTGTAACAGTTCAGCCATACAGATGTACGGGAAGCAGAAAACATGCCTGCATGTTTTTGCAAGCGGACATCTGTATGTGCTTAGCGCCTTTTTATGAGTAAAACAGTAGCGGCAGCTACAGTAAGCACGCAGTGCGGTTTTACGAATGGCGCAGGCTGAACTATTACTTTTTATTCTCGATGGTATTCATTATAACTTGTGCGGCCTTATTTTTCAAGCATCATCGCGCAGACAATCTCCATTGCTCTCTATCACATTTTTATACCAATAAAACGATTTTTTCGGAATCCGTTTTCCCGTTCCTTTTCCGAAGTCGTCCAGGTCCACATAAACCATCCCATATCTTTTCGACATCTCTCCGGTCGTTGCACTGACCAGATCGATCCACCCCCATGCAGTATACCCGATCAGATCTACACCGTCCTTTTCCACTGCATCCATCATTGCTTTCACATGGGAAGAAAGATATTCTATTCTATAATCATCATCAACAAACCCGTTCTCATCCGGCGTATCTTTCGCTCCAAGTCCGTTTTCCACAATAAACAATGGTTTTTGATATCTGTCGTACAGCGTGTTTAACGTAATCCTCAGTCCGAGAGGATCGATCGGCCATCCCCACTGACTGTTGGTAAGATGCGGGTTTTTCGCAGAAGCAAACACGTTTCCCCCTGCGGCTTCGCCTTTTCCGTCCGCTCTCACACAGCGGCTGTTATAATACGAAAGCGAAACAAAATCAACCGTATTCTCTTTTAAGATTTCAAGATCATTCTCCTTCATCTTCAGCCGAATATTTTCCCGTTCAAATAATTTTTCAGCATAAGAAGGATAATTTCCCCTGACTTGTATGTCTGTAAAAAAGTAATTTTCTCTGTTCTTTTCCACGCTTGCCCATACGTCTTTCGGATCACAGCTATACGGATAGACGTCTCCCGCCGCAAGCATACATCCGACCTGTGAGCCCGGGCATATCTCATGCGCCATTTTCACAGCCAGTGCAGAAGCAACAAGTTCATGATGAGCTGCCTGATATTTTACTTCCATTGGATTCTCATCTTCTTCCAGACGAATACCTGCTCCCATAAACGGCAGATGCATCAGCATATTAATTTCATTAAATGTAATCCAATACCGGACTTTTTTCCCGAAACGGTGAAACAAAGCTTCACAGTAACGAAGATAACAATCGATCACTTCGCGGCTTTTCCATGAACCATACTTCTCTATAAGAGCCAGCGGAATATCAAAATGACAGATTGTTATAATCGGTTCAATTCCATACTTATTCAGCTCATCGATCACATTCTCATAATGATTCAATCCATTCTCATTCGGCTGTGATTCCTCTCCGGTCGGAAAAATCCTCGACCATGAAATTGAGAAACGGTAACATTTACATCCCAGTTCTTTTAAAAGCACAATGTCTTCTTTATAATTTTCAAAACCGTTGACCGCTTTTCTTCCCGGAAAATAAGATTCCTTCGGAAGTTTCCTATAATCGAACGTTCCATCCATGACAGCCTGACGATTCTCTCCGTGAGGGATCACATCAACGAGTGCAGTCCCTCTTCCATCTTTATCCCAGCTTCCTTCAAACTGATTTGCCGCTGTTGCTCCGCCCCACAAAAACTGTTCTTTCATACGCAACAATCCTTTCCTATCGAGTAACTGTCATCAAGATCGATTGCGGATCTATATGACATTCACTTGTAATTGAAATATCTGAAAATTCATCTGTATTTGTAATAAGAACCGGAGTGACAAGAGAGTACCCTTCCTTACAAATCAGTTCCATATCAAATTCTAAAAGCTTCTGTCCTTTCGTTACGCGATCTCCTTCTTTGGCGAATGGACGGAATCCCTTTCCTTCCAACTGTACCGTATCCATTCCGACATGGATCAGCAATTCCACTCCGTCGTCCGTTGTCATCCCGATTGCATGACCTGTCGGAAAAAACACAGAGATTGTTCCGTCTGCCGGTGCATACAAAACTCCTTCTTTCGGGTCAACTGCCGCTCCAAGTCCAAGCGCTCCCGATGAAAAAGCTTCGTCCTGAACATCTGAAAGCGCTATAACTTCTCCCTTCAACGGACTGCTTATTTTCTCTGTTTTCCTTTCTTTCCTGTCAATCTTATCCGATTCATTCTTATCAAACTTCTCAATCTTACCGATCTTATCTTCTTTCTCTCTATTCTTTTTCATATCAATTTCGCCCGTTTTTCCGGTCTTCTCATCGTGGTAAAAGATCATCGTGAGAACAAAACCGACAACCATGGATATTGCAATTCCGATAAATGCTACGATAATATTTCCGTTTGTTCCGTCAGGATTGATCATATTCGGAAGTTCAAAAATTCCCATGCCACCGAGAATGAATTTACGGAAATTAAAATGTCCGTAAAATGCTCCGCCGATTCCTCCTGCAATACAGCTTATGATAAACGGTTTTTTTAGCGGAAGAAGCATACCGTAGATCGCCGGTTCTGTTACACCGAAAATACCGGAAATAAAATTCGGAATCGCCATCTCTTTTATCTTTTTATCTTTTGTTTTGAAAAACATCGCAAGCACTACTGCCGATGTAGCGAATGTACAGGCGAAAAACGGCATCATAACATTGTCGTATCCCAACGTCTGCACATTATTAATATAAACCGGAATAAATCCCCAGTGCATTCCGAAGATTACCAAAATCTGCCATGTAAATCCTACGACCGCGCCTGCAAGAAGCGGACTAAATTCCCTGATCATAAGCGTAAATTCAGAGATCAGCGTAGATCCAAAGGTTGCGACCGGTCCGAGGAAGATCATTGCAACCGGAAGAGTTACAAGTAAAGTCAGCATCGGCACAAAGAAAAACTTTACAAGATCCGGCACAAACCGATTAAATAATTTTTCACACTTCGACGCAAACCATACAGTCAGTATGACCGGGATCACCGTTCCCGTATAATCTACCGAAATGACCGGAATTCCGAAAAAGTCTATATATACCGGAGATTGGAACAGCGTTCCTTCCAAAACGGTCGTTACAGCCTCTGCTCCTGCCGACAATGCAGATAACTGGATACCCGGATAGCACATTGCCGCTCCGATTGCAAGACCGAGCATCGGTTTTAACTGAAATTTCTTAGCTGCTGTATATCCAAGGAACAGCGGCAAAAAGGTAAACAACGCATCGCCTGCCGCATTGATAATCATATATCCTCCGCAATCGGCAGAATACAATCCAAGTGTAACGAATAATGTGTTCAGACCTTTCAGCATTCCGCAGGCAGCCATGATCCCTAAAATAGGCTGAAAAATACCGGACACTACATCAATGGCACGATCCAGGAACTTCCCTGATTTCTTTGTTTCCGCAGACGCTTTATTCTCGTTCAAATCGAGCAGCGCCATCACATCTTCAAATACTTCCGGCACATGATTTCCGATCACAACCTGATACTGACCGCCGCTTTTCATTACAGTCACAACCCCGTCCATCTTTTTCAGAACATCGTCTTTTGCGATACTTTCATCCTTTAACGTAAATCGAAGTCTTGTGATACAGTGAACAAGTCCTGTTACGTTTTCCTTTCCGCCGACATTTTTTACGATATCTTTTGCCAGCGTCTCATACTTTCCCATTTCTTTTCCTCCTATAACTGTTTTTTGATAGTTAGAAAATAACATATGTCTTTCTTTCATACAATTCGCACAAGCCGGATTGTTTCAGCGTTTCAAAAATCATGAAAAAGAACCGCTGCTTTTTGAAACAGCGGTCCAAATTTACTCATTTTTCTCTTTTGTATGATACGTTTCATCCCAAAGCAGACTTAAATGATTCAACATTTCCATAGAGGATCTTGCATGTTCTTCATATCGCTTTGACAACAGAAGCGCGAAAAAAATATCAAGAATATAAGTCGCTCCCGAAAAAGAAGTAATCACATCCAGGCTTAGCAGCGCGTCCCTGTTCGGAATCTCCACAATCTCATGACACCATTTCTTAAGTTCTGTATGATAAGGACCTGCAATTCCGACCACATAAGTTTCTGTCGCCTCCCTTAAATATTTTGCCATGCAGATCACCGTATGATTTGATCCTGTCAGACTGATCAAAAAAGCAATGTTTTTCTTGTGCTTACGCGCCGCCAGATAGTGAGAATTAATACTTTCGTATGCCGAGCATTCCAACCCGAGCGTACTGATTTTAAACGCCGCCGACTGTGCAAGTATATAACTGATCCCTGTTCCGTAAATATCGATGCACTCTGCTTTTTGCAATACTTGACTGATCCGTTTCATACTGTTTTTATCTAAAGAAAGTCTTGTATTCGTCACCGCTTTATCATAGAGCGCCGGAAGTGTTTTTACGATATCGTCATATGTACTTTCGGCAGTCACCGGCTCGTTTGCAAGCAGTTGATCGATCCGCTTTTTTTGATTGATCTCGGCAGTAAGAGTAATTTTCAAATCTTGAAAACCATTTAACCCAAGCTTTTGACTCAGCCTCACGACTGTTGCCTTACTCGTGTAAGACGCTTTCGCCAGTTCTCCTGCCGACAGTTCCGAAATCTGATCTAAATGACTTAAAATATACTCCGCTACATCTTTTTCATGAGCCGTAAAATTTTTATGTTCCTGCAATTTTTCTAACAGCATTATTTGTGCATAGCTCCCTTCACCTCAAATTCATACAAGTAAACGTCCTCCAATGTCGGAGCGGCTTCCCTGATCTCATTATAACCTTCCGGGCGCTTCTGTGTCACTACGCGGACGATGATCTGACCATCTTTTCGGAACAGATTGCTTATTTCAAACTTTTCCTTTACTTCTTCCAGCTCCTGCTGCCCTACACTCATTTCAAACACTTTTCCCTGAATCTTTGCCTGTAATTGTTCGGGACTTGCCTTATCGATCAGCCGTCCGTTTTTCATCAGAAGAATTTCTTTGGAAATGAACTCGATATCCGACACGACATGCGTCGCGATCAGCACGATCCGATCCTGACTCAAATCTGAAATAAGATTGCGGATACGAATACGTTCTTTCGGGTCTAATCCCGCCGTCGGCTCATCGAGGATCAATATCTTCGGATCGTTTAAAAGCGCCTGCAAAAGAAGCACTCTCTGTTTCATTCCTCCTGACAGTTCCTTGATCTTTTTACGTTTCACCTTGTCAAGATTTAACAAAGGAAATAAAAGCTCCATCCGAGCGCGGATTTCCTTTTTCTTCATTCCTTTCAGCGTTCCCATATAAGCGAGAAATTCAGTCACTGTAAACGTTTCGTACAACTGTTGCTGCTGTGGCATATATCCGAGCGATTTTCTGTAAGCCGCGCCCCATTTCAAAATATCTTTTCCGCCGCACAATATTCTCCCCGAATCCCGAAGGAGGTTATCTGTCAATATATTCATCAGCGTGCTCTTCCCTGCCCCGTTTGGTCCGAGTATGCCATAAATTCCGTTTTCAAACGTCGCGTCAAAATTTTGCAGGGCTTTTTTCTTCCCATAGCTTTTACATAATTCCCGAATCTTAATTTCCATCCCTGCTACCTCCTGTTCTCATAAGCACGATATAAAACATATCCTGCCGCAAATGAAAGCGCTCCCCAAAAGATCACGATTTCCGAAATAAGTACAAGCCAGTTTCCTTGTAAAATCTGATGCCCGTCCAAAAGACTGTTCAGACTAAGATAATGTACGATCGGAACTCCGCCCCATTCAATGAGCAGCGGACCGCCGAACAAAAGAAGCGAAAGTATCATCGTCATCGTAGAGTCTTTCAAAACGACGGACAATGCCATCGTACTAAATACAATGACAAACAATGTCACAAGCTGCATAATCATCAGCATCAAAACGTATCCGAAGATCGAACAATTTATAACCGACTGTCCCGCAAACATCATCGAACGCACCTTTGCGCCCCAACATTCCAGCGGATACTCCCCGACAACTTTTAATATCGCCGGAATCTTGACTAAAACAAAGATCACCGCTGTAATTCCGAATGACACGCCAAGCTTTTTTAAAAATAATTCTTTCCGCCCCCGCTTCGTACTGCGAAGCAGGTTCATTACTTTCAGATCATATTCCGTTCCGAGAACGCCGGATGCGCTGTACACCGCAGCGATCACACATAAAAGAATCCCTATCAGACGTTCCTTCACCGCCTTATCTCCGAACAAAAGCTGATAGCCTTTTTCATAAACCAACTCCTGTTCATTGACTCCCTTTTCCTGATTATTTGACATAATGTACATCACCTGACTGTACGCCTCGGAAAATCCTTCATGAGCATACTTGTTTTCTTCCTGCTTCTGAACAATCTCAACGGCAGTCAGATCTGAATTTTCCGGAGTCATAGAATAGATCTCTTCAAATCGTTTGCGCTCCTCATTGAAGTATTCCACTTTTTCTTCTGTCATCTTTCCCTGCTGATCGGTCATATAAAACTTATAGTATTCTTCCTTGATATCCCTGTATGTCGGAATAGAATTCCCGACAAGAACGGCGCCGTACATGACCGCGATACATACCCATATCGCACGGTTTGAGAAAAGACATTTCACACTTTCGTAAAAATATAATTTATCCGAAATAAAACCGATCCGACTGCTGTTTTTTCTCTCCCTTCTCCATCTTCTCTTTGTTTTGGCACATCGGAAAAACCTCCGCACATTTCCCAAAACAAAAAGAACAAGTACTACCGGAAGAACAATCCGAAATACAGTCATCGCATTGACCGAATTGTCAAAAAAGTCTAAATTATGGTATTTAGAAAACAGCGGATACACTTTCATATATTCCGCCAGATTAACGTATTTGAACACGTCCGCATAAGACACCGACGGAAGAAATGCAGACAGCATATACTCTGCAATTCCGACCGCTCCGATTCCGATCATTGCGCCGGACGGTGTCTCTGATTTTTGAGCAATCCATATCATTCCTAATATGATCACATAGCAGACTGCCATCTTGACGATCAGATATAAAAATAAAAACATTCCTACGGACATCATATACGGACTTTCGTACATCGTAGTTACCGACTGGATCGGACGAGAGAGGTCACCAAAGCCATATTTCTGCCACGCATAAAGATAATCGACTCCGTAAAACAGAAGAACGAGCAGCGCCGTCACACATGCCGCCACTGTCAGCTTTGCCCCGATCACAGAGCCTCTCCCTCGATAACAGGATCTCAGCAAAGGATATAGTTTATTTTTCTTTTCATCCAACACAAGAAAATACACTGTCACCGCAAGCATAAAAACGATGCAAAGATCTGTAAATTCTGCTTCTGTGGCAAAGATCACTCCGTCCGATACATCACTCTTTAGTTTCAGTCCTTTCAGTTTCTCATACGCATCCGGGGTAATCTGTGCATTTCGATAAGCAAACGTTCCTTCATTCGAGAAAATAGCGCTGGACATACTAGCGCTTTTTTCCTTGATCTCCTCAAGATATTTGTCGTATCGGTTGACCTGTCTGTACTCCTGAAAGATTTTGTTGTACAACATCTCTTCTGCATATTCATTCCCCGTATAAACAGGAACTTTCTTTTCCGGAAGCTTCTCGATCCACTCTTTACGCTTTTCTTCCGGCTGTGCCTTCAAATCTGCGTAAATCTGTTTCACCGCTCCTGCATCGTACATCTCCATCTTCATTTTTTCAGACAGCGTCCAAATATTAAAAAGAAAAAACACCGAGCACAAAAACCAAAAATAGCGGAATGCACGAAACTTTTTCCATTCATACATTACAGATTTCATCCGATCCCTCCCCTCCGGCAAGGTTTTTTTGTTTCTCTTACTCTTCAGTTACAATATTCCCCGCCGAAGAAACTCTCGGCGTATAAATCACTTTCATTTCACCTGTTTTCCCAAACAGATCTTCTTTCTCAATATAGGCGTCGTACATGAGAAGATCTCCTTCAATTTCTTTTTCGCCGATATATTTTTCCTGATATGTAAAATAAACTCCGTCTTTCGTTATATCGTTAATTCCACTAAGCCACGCCTGATCTGTCGGAAGTCGGTCTGACAGCTTCAGATTACTGATTCCTTCCTCATTTTTTACATATAATTCATTTTCCGGAAATGCCCGAAACAAAATTCCTTCTTCACTTACACCTTCTACAGTGACTTTTTCAGCGCCAACTTCTTCCGCCTGAACAATTTTTTCATTTTCCTTTGAATCAATATGATAGCAATAGAGAGACTTTCCTTCATCACCGATATAATAGAAACCCTTCCCATCCTGCGTCACTTCAACACGCTGATAATCAACGGTATTCAACGAGATTTCAGTCAATGTTCCGCTCTCATAATCAAATAAGTTATATTGTACTCCGTCATCTTTCACTACAGCACACACTTGATACTCTTTCGTTCCTCCAAGCATAAGAATATGGCTTACATCTTCCAGCTTTACAATTTCCGTCTGCTCCAACGTGTCAAGATTCAGACGATTCAACGAACAATTAAATCCCATTGCCTGTCCGCTTTGCGCCTGTCCGTCTTCCTGTTCCGCCAGGATTTCATTTTGTAATTCACAGTAGGTATAGTACATATTCTCATTTAAAATCACTGCCGATTCTAACATATCTCCCGAAGAAAACGTACCGACTGTTTTCGGGTTACTCCCATCCATATGTGAAGCGATCAACTTACCTTCTCGATTATCTACACTCTCGATCCGATATAGTTTCTCTTTATACGGAAACATATACGAAGAAGAACAAACTGCATTGCATGTCGTCTTTTCATCTTCATATACTGATAAATGGCGGCAGTTCGGCTTTGCGCATACCGGTACACTTGTCTGTGTCTCATAATCCGTAAAATACATCAATCCGTCATGTACCGAAAAGCTCCCCTTCTCCGTTTTCGTCAGAATACCGTCTACTTCCATGTAATCAGATTGAAGCTGATTCTCGGAAGATGGTTTTTCCGTCTTATCCTCTGATGAACAAGCCGACAACCCTGACGATAAAAGACAAATACTCAAGACTGTTCCTGCTAATAGTTTCTTTTTCATATCCGTTCTCCCCTGCTCACACGCTTAACGCTTAACAGTTAATTCTCACATTCTCATTCTTGTGCCCCGATCACATTTCCATCCTCATCCAGCGGTTTTCCCCAACCCGTAAATTTTGTTTCAACGAGTGTCTTTATATTATTCTTTCCGGCTAGTAAATCTTCCCAGCTAATATATCCATACCATTCGATATTATCCGAATCTAAAGATTGCAAATAAGAAAAACCAATTCCGTCTTCCGTTCCAAACATAAAACTATTCAATCTAGAATTCTTTTTCGGCAAATTTTCTTCCAAGTAAAGTCTTTTTATTTCTCCACTTTTTGATTCTTTCCAAAACACGTCCCCCTCTTTTTCATCCACTAAATGAAATAGAATTCCATCTTCGCGAACATCCCATATTATTAATTGTAGATACTCTTTTCCAAATGCTGCTTTCGCTTCCTCTTCACTTATACAAATTTCATTTTCACTGGTTTCAAGATCGTGTTTATATACTTCTTTCGGATAATCAATTCCACTATTATAATAAAATCCTGTCTCATCTGCTTTTACAACAGACTGTGTTCTGTTTTTCAAAGAGATTTCTTTTGACTCCTCTTCATCATAGTCAAACTGATAGCATTTGATTCCATTATCTTCTTGTACTGAATAGATCTGATAATCTTTCGTTCCTCCTAAAAATTGAATAGAAAAAACACCCTTTTCTCTGCGAAGTTCTTTTAGTTCCATCGTATCAAAATTCAATACGCACATTACTGTATCCGTTCTCATTTCTGTGATATGATCTTCGGGTCTTACCACTACATCCTTAAAAAAAAACATCTGATTTCCCACGACAACCCCGCCTTGAAAAATTTCTTCGGCTGTAATAAACATGCCCTTTGATTTCCAGTCTCCCCCATCTAAATCAGATACGACCAATTCACTGCCGCCATCAGAAAGAGAACGAAATCCGTATAGTTTTCCTTCATACGGAAATACTGTACTAATATCTATATTTGCCGCATCACATTTTGTATTACGATCTTCTTTCCATGATATATGACGACAATTCGGCTTATTACAAATCGGTATTCCCTCCATCGTTTCAAAATCAATATAATATAAAAGTCCGTTTATAACTCTAAAATCCCCTTCCTCTACTGTCGTACCACCCCATATTTTCATATAATCTGATTGGAATTTGTCAGATGTAGTAGCTTTCTTTTCCTTTCCGCATCCAATCATTCCAAAGCACAAGATTAATACGAATACAAATGATATAAAACGTCTTCTTTTCATAATGGAATTCCCCCTTACGCACTACCTTAACATTTTTCACTTTCTATTCCAAAACTACTTTTTTAAACTATATTCTTACTTCTTCATTGTAGCAATTTTGATTTTATTAATATGCCTCTGACTTTTATGTAAACAACCTGATCGCTATTGTCGAACTTATTCTAAAATGATATACTTCTTATATTATAGAATATTTTGATTTAAAAATGGGAGGAAAAAATGAAAAAATTTATCTTCGGAATAATGTTATCTGTTATTGGATTGATCTATTCATTCGCTTGTTTTGTATATGCGGTGTTAAATCCATGCACTGTAAACGGACAGGGTGGTCTACTCGTATCTTTTAGCGAAAATGATGTATTAATTCCTTTTCTAATCGCTACACTTATTCTTAGTATAGGAGTGTTGATTTGCGGATATGAAGCATATAGAAAACAATAACAGGTTGGCAAAGTTCTCCAACCTGTTGTTAGCATTATGAAACTTTTTTATCAATACTATATTCTGCATATCGCAAAGGATTTTGAAAGAATATTATTTATCATCTTTCTTTCGGATTTTTAAAATATACCAGTATAAAGCTATAATTAATGCATTAAGAAAAACAGCTATTCCAGAAGGTATAACATTCAGGCGATCGAAAATAAAAATTACAATGAATAAAATAACACAAAGAAATAATATTGTTTTTAAAAGTTTCCTTTTCATGCAGGACTCACCTCATATATCCAGTACCCTTGATTGCATGGACCTGAATAACGCGGTTCACATCCCGGAATATATCCTGGAATATATTGCCCATATACAAAATATCCCGTATTTGGTTTCGCATTTGTTTTCAATGCATCAAAAGCAATTTTGCATAAATCAAGTTGGTGATCAAAAATAAGATTTGTTGCATATGGAATTGATTGACAAGTACTCCAAATTCCAATAATAACTTTTCCAAGCAATGTTAGGCTTCTACTATTACCTCCATTGTAAACCGTTCCGTTATTATACGCACTTTTATAATCTTTAATGATAACACGCCCATCCTTAAAATATGTTATTTCTGCTCCATTATCTAACACTGTAATTAAATTTCCATCCTCATCATATGATTCAGATTCAATGTTAGAAGGCTCTTTAATATTACATGTACTGCACTTACGTTCCGTAGCATTTGTATTAATCCCCGGAATAAATAACATTAACATTGCTATTGCAACCATCAAAAAAGCGGTCATTTTATTTGTAAAAATCATTTTATTCATAATTATTAATCTCCTTTTTATAACAATCAATCTAATAGTATCTTTTCACTTCAAAATAATATCTCCATTGGCATCACTCCTCACAGCCTATTTTGCAGGGTAACATAATAAAGCTAAAAATTTAAATATTGTTTAAAAAATCCTTGAAATCATTTTCAGACCCAAATCCTTGATCGGTTTTAATTATTTTTCCCTCTTGTATTATTGCATAATACGGTATCATTTCTATATTATCAAAATATTTTTCAATCTTAGGTAAAAAAACTTCCTTTTCAGCGATTGTATATTTAAGATATACTGGATTTTGGACTTCCCTATCTGTATCTTCTATAAAAGATTTTAATTTTTGGCATTGGGGACAATCGTCTCTTCCAATGATAACTGTAAAAGTTTCTTTATTTTCCATATAATTTTCAAAATCTTCAACAGTTATTTCCCGCAAACTGATCTTTTTCTCATTGACATTGTAACCAGTTGTAAATACAGATTCCTCTTTTTTATCCTTTTTCATATACAACATATCGAATAACACCATCGCCGCAACTACAACAACGCTTATAACTGCTATTATAATTCTTCTCTTTTTCATTCCCGTGTCCTCACTACATCAATAAACTGAAGTAACGCCATTGTGAAACAGGCATATCCGATTCCGCACACCACAGTCTCATTTCTAGCGAAGATGCCTAACGCCACCGCCAAACCGGCAACTCCTAATATCCAAATACATCTTTTCCATCCGCTTGACTCCCTGCTGATTCGATACCTTCTCAATGCGGTGAAAAATAAAATCACCACCAGAACTCCTGTACACGCCACCGCTTCCAACAGATTCAGATTCATCCGATGAACCGCCTGATCCTTCACATAGATCCCACTTAAGAAGATCAGCAAAGAATAACAAAAGCATCTTAATTTTGTTTTTGCATGTATTCCTTTCCACCCGATTCTTAATAGCGAAAATGTAATTAGAAATACGACTGTAAACAATATCTCCTTTAACAATATGCCAATCAATAACACGCCGCCCGTTGTCAAACTTAAGATTTCCAAATGTTTCAATCCATATAAATAATAAGAGTATTCTTCCCGTGCGATCAGATCATTTTTTATAAACTGCTCAACAATTCCTTCAAACCGATCTTTACTTCTGTTTTTCATCTTTCAGTTTCACCGCATCTTTCGGAATTTCTTCTTGATAAAGAATCCATGAGCATTTGCCTATCATAATGAACTTCGTGACAATACCTGAGCTGATAACTAAAAAATTCAACCATCTTTTATAAATCACTTTCCCAATCATTTGTCCTCTTCCCTCTTTTGTTTGAACTATTTTTTACAGTTCTGATTATACACTATTTTTCTTTGAATTTTTTCAACTTGTAACAAAATGTATGGTTTATTGTAATAACTTGCACTTCACCTTGCTATTTTCTCTGACATCTCTCTATTTTGGACCTTTATAACAAAAAACAAATCGCAAAGAAACCTTTTCACTCCTTCTATAAAAGATTCAAAAAAAGAAAAACACAGCGCATACTCTCTTCAAATACCGCTGTATTTTTCCTATATATTCTATATATTGTTTATTTCTCGCCCGTTTCCCACAAGTTTATATTCAATGTGAAACTAGCTTTCTCCGATTCCCATCGAACGTCTCCGTTATATTTTTCTGCTATTTGCTTTACGCTCAACAATCCAAGTCCATGATTCTGTTTATCTGCTTTCCTCGTATGAAGATCTGACACCATCTCGCTGCATGAATTTTTACAGCAGATTACAACCCCTTTATTTTGGTATATAACAAATAGATTGATCCATTTTTCTTTTTCGCAAGACATACATGCCTCAATCGCATTATCCAATATATTTCCGAACAGGATTCCTAAATCTGTACCGCAAATTCCCAACTTTTCTGGCAGCTTTACATTGAACTTGGCATGAATCTCTTTCGCCTCGATTTCTGCATACTTCATATTCAAGATTCCGTTTACAACTGCATTCGCGGTAAATAATTTCTGCTCTGCCTTTTCTAACTGCTTCAAAATACTTCGTATTTCCCGCTTTCCTTCTTCAAGCTCTCCTGTTTCAAGATATCCGTATATTCCTGCAATCTGATTTTTCATATCATGCCGGATCTTTCGGATTTCCTGTTGATGCTGCTCCACCTGTTCGTAATGAAGCTTTTGATATTCATATTCTTTTAATCGGTTTTTCATCTCGCCTTCTGCGATATGATATTGCTCCTGCTTTCGGAAAAGAATATATGTAATTATATTAATCGCAACGACAATCACTGTCACGATCCAACCGAAAATCAGATCGGTCGATTCTTTCATAATCTGTGCTTCATAAAGATAGATAATCAAAACAGCGCTTAATATCGGAATGATCAGAATGCTTTTCTGCACCTTTCTCTCCGGCGTATTTTTCTTGCGCCTGCTGAAAAAATATAGGACAAGCACGAGGATCAGCCGCAGTTCTGTAAGAAAACGTTGGAAAAACTGTGTGATACTGCTGTCCAATTTCGGCATTTCGGATGCTTCGATATGAAAAAAATATCCAATACTCAACGCAACAATTCCTTCAATCGTAATTACAAATGCAAAATAAGAACTTCCTACAAATAGTTTCCTCTTCCAATTTCCTTCAAAAAATCCAAGTACAACTACGATAAAAATAATTGACACAACCAGATTAACATTCCTGTTTGCAAAATAGTGATTTATAAAAGATGCTATTGCTGCTATCACGATTAATATTGCAAAATCAATTCGGTTTCCCACAATCCTTTTCGGTTTAAAAAAGCACAAGGCAAATAAATAGATTATTAAACTATTGACTATACTCCATACATATTCCATCATCTACGTCTTCCCCATTTCTTCATCAAAATAAAATTTTGATATACTATGTTGAAGTTCTTCTTATAACTCCTTGCAATCGGTACTTCCGCTCCTGATCGAAGGATTACCTTTTCCCTCTCCACTTCTTTTAATTTTTCCATATTAATGAGATATGAATTATGTATTCTCACAAACATCGAACCTTTCATCTCGTCCTCAATCTGATCTAATCTTCCGTAAAATTCATGATCTCCGCTCTCTGTATGTATAATAATTTTTCTTCTGCGGCTTTCAATATACTCAATCTCATCATAATAGAAAATAAAATCTTTCGTTTTATCTGTAAATTGAATACAATTTGTTCTTTCTTTAATCGTATGCAGCGCGCGCACGATCGTACGACATGCAGTCTCTTCATCGATCGGTTTGATCAAATACTGAAACGCCTGCACGTCGAATGCTTTCTGCATCATCTCACTATGATTTGTCATAAAAAGGATCACCGCATTTCTATCCTCTGTTCGGATATGTTCTGCCAATTCCAGTCCGCTCAGCTTCTTCATCTCAACGTCAAGAATATACAGTGCATATGGCATATTTCCTTTCTCAAGCAATTCTTCGGCAGACACGAAGCATTCACATTTTCCTGCCATCCCTGTTATTTCTAAACACTTCTCTACATTTTTTTCAATCGAATTTTGTATAAATTCTTCATCTTCACATATCGCTATTCTCATTTGACCTTACGCTTTCTTCTCTTCCTTTATTATTTTCTTTCACGTTTTTGTCTCAGACTTCTGAAATCTAAGCACAATCCCTGTCCTGAAATACACCACATCAAATAAGAGTCTCTAATATTTCCAGTGATTTAAAATGCTTTCCGACATATATATCCGTCATCCTGCTCATCACATTTCCAAGTTCTGTCAATACTTTTTCTGTCACATTAAACGTATATAATTTCTCAATCGTACTTGTTTCTATATATTGCATACTATACAAAGTCGAAGGATCCAGACTCATCCCGTCCCGCACGTCTTTCATACATTCGCTGCACACAAGTCCGCCTTTCACCGCGCTGAACACGGCATGTCTTTCTTTATTTCCGCAAGTCATACACTGAAATACCTGCGGCGCCTGTCCGTTGATCGTCAACGCTTTCAATTCAAATATGTAACGGATAAGCATGTTTGGAATATGCGGATTTGTCAGCGCCCGAAGCGTCTGATAAAGAAGTTTTAACATTTCCCGCTCATCATTGAATTCTTTCGTATAGTAATCTGTAAATTCCAGAAAATAAAAACCGTAATATGCTCCGATAATGTCGCCTCTCAGCTCGGCAAAATAATTAGAAATACTTGCCGACTGTATCGTGTAAGACGTCCTCCCCTCATACATCGTAAACGTTCCGAAAGAAAACGGGTTGAGCGCACCGACAAGCGGACTGTTCGGGCGTCTTGCCCCCCGTGCAAACGCCGAGATCTTTCCCTGTTCTTTTGTAAGTATTACAACACGCCGGTCATACTCGCCGACCGGCATCGTAGAGAGTACTATCCCTGTCAGTATAATCTGATTCACGCCGTTCCTTTCTGCCGGAGCTTCCATCTGCTTTCCGGCTGTTTTTATAATTCAAATAATCATCGATCTTTCCTGATGTCATAAATAATTCCCAGTATTCTTCTTTCATCTGTTCCACCTCTTCTTCCGTGATCTTTAAGAATAGTTTCCCCGACAGAAAAGAAGGTCATACTGTATAAAAAATACCATTTTTATTATAGAAAATTTTTGTTGTAGAAAATTTTTGTTATAGAAAATTTTTCGATGCGATCACCGCTGCGTTGATATTACTCGTCCTCTCTGTATCCGAAATTTTTCATAAGATAATCGCTGTCGCGCCAGTTTTTCTGTACTTTTACCCACAGTTTCAAATTCACTTTACATCCGAGCAGTCTCTCGATCTCATAACGCGCGGTACTTCCAATCTTTTTCAGCATACTTCCCTGTTTTCCGATAATAATTCCTTTGTGGGAATCTCTTTCACATATGATCGTCGCGTCGATATGCATTACTCTTCGTTCTGCCTTCATCCGATCGATCGCCACCGCTATTCCGTGAGGAATTTCTTCATTCAGACAGTGAAGCGCTTTTTCCCTGATCAGTTCTGCCACGATCTGACGCTCCGGCTGATCTGTCACTGTATCTTCATCGTAAAACTGCGGTCCGTACGGCAGATATTTTAAAATCACTTTTATAAGCTCATCTGTATTATCTCCCGATCTTGCCGATACGGGTACAATCTCCGCAAAATCATATTCTTTTCTGTATGCATCGATAAATGTCAGTATCTCTTCTTTTTTCACCATATCGATCTTATTAATAACGAGAACAACCGGAGTTTTCACTTTCTTAAGCTGTTCGATAATATGACGGTCTCCTGCCCCGATAAAAGCAGACGGCTCGACAAGCCAAAGTACAACGTCAACTTCGTTCAAAGAACGCTCTGCAATATTTACCATATATTCTCCAAGCTTATTTTTTGCTTTGTGGATACCCGGAGTATCCACAAAAACAATCTGGCCTTCCTCTGTCGTTAAAACCGTCTGGATACGATTTCTCGTCGTCTGCGGTTTATTCGATGTAATCGCGATCTTTTGTCCGATCAAATGATTCATTAATGTTGACTTTCCTACGTTCGGTCTTCCGATCAAGGTTACAAAACCTGATTTAAAATCTTCTCTCATATCAATATCCTTTCCCGCGCTTCCTCTTTCTCATTCTGTCTTTTTATTCTCACTGCAAGCCCTCTGCGCTTCTCTTTATCTTCCCTATTGCTTTTGATCTTATCTTTTTCGTTTTCCTCGTATTTCCTTTATCCGGTCATCCGACCGCTTCATCATTCTCTTTTCGCTGTTCTGTCATACTTCTTAGCTTAAAGTTCTGATCTCCATGAACATCTCTTTTTGTTCTTCGATCTTTTCCTCGCTTCCGATCACGCAGATTTGATCTGCGTCAAGCACCGCTTTTAATATTTTTGCAAGCGCGCGGATATCTTTTTGATCAGCCGAAAGAATCTGCTCTCTTTCCCGGCGGATCATTTCCTCTGTCACGCGGCTCATATACAGGTTCATAGAACGGCTTCCTTTTGCGGCAGGATTCATCGGGCGGTCGATATTACTGATCGTTCCGATAATAAATTTATTCATATCTCTGTCGTCTACATTAAAGTTTTCGAGATAATCTACAACGCCTTCGTAAATCTCCATCGTTTTCTCAAGATTCGGATCGCGGTACGAGATCAGATAACCTTCTCCGATCCGGTTAAAATTACTCATACATCCATAAGCTCCGCCTTTCACACGGACGTTCTGCCACAAATAATCGTAGCTTAAAATCACTTTCAAGATCTGAAGCGCTCCTGTATATTCTTCTCCGCCGTCAATAAAATTGCCGACTCTTGCAACGTACTGAACTTTTGAAGATGTTTTAAATCCTTCGTTTCTTTTTTTACAATGAATGATGCATCTGTTTTCTTTCGCTTCTGTTTGTACCGCATCTGCGTCGTTCAGCTGTTTTGATACAGCCGCAAATGCATTTTCCATATAGGCAAGTCCTTCTTTTGCCGAAGTATAGCTGACCATCATATTATCTGCGCAAAAGATCTGTTTTGAAATTGCTTTTAACCGACAGATCAATTCTTCTTTATGGTCGTCAAAGTTTTCTTCGATTTCTTTTACTACTTCGTAAAATCCGATTCCGTCCGTATCGTCTTTAAATTTTGCAAGAGGTGATGTATATGACAACGCACGCAAAGCGGCAGTCGTATGTCCCGATGACAAGAACGACATACTAAGGCGTGATTTGAGCATTGCAAGAATCTCTTTTAAACGTTTCTCATCGTCAAGCTTAGAACAAGTCAGTATTTCCCGCATCATAGAGAAAAGAACGTCCATCTTCGGATACAGTGATTTTCCTTTCATTTCAAATGTCGCTTTGAATTCCTTTTCCTTTACTTTCTGCGCATCTGCATATAATTCAAGCGATGTTCCGATTCCGCCTGTATGGATATTGATCTCATTAAACAACTCTCCATACTCGTAATTTTCTGTATCGATAATGCCGAGGACACTTTGCAAAATGCCGACATACGGAAGATCTTCTTCCTTGACCGCAGAAAGATCGAACATAAGCGTTACATACCCGATTCCGTTTGTCTCAACATTATGATAGATCGTTTTCACTGAGTCGATCTCCATCTCTGTATTATAGACAGGCGCGATTTCCGGGGAAATATCTTCTCTTCTAAGCACCGGAATCTTCGCCAGATCTTCCGGCGCAGATTCTTCTTCCTGATACGCTTCCAGATCTTTTGTATCCTGCACAAGCTTCTCAATCTCTTCTTTCGACAGACTTTCCTTGTACGCCTGCAGTTTCTCTGCAAGCTCCCGATCCATTCTCGCAGTCCTTCCCTTCTCCGGTCGGATGATTACGATCGCCCCGTGCGGATTCTCCAAAAGATAATCTCGGATCAACTGCTCAAAATAACCTGTTTCGATCTGACTTTTCAAAAACTCAAATGTCGGAATCGCCTCCATATGGATAAACGGTTTTTCTTCATCATAAAGCCAGCTGTCGAACAACTGAAGTCCGTACATTAATCCTCTCGGATAACTTCCGAAGTCCGCCTCTCTGAAACGGAACTCATAATAATTCAGTCCAGCCTGCAATGCTTTTTTATCAATTCCGCCTTCTGCAATATTTCGCAGCGTATTTTCAATCACTTCCACAAACGCTTCCTTCTGCTCCATATTTGCATTTTTAGAAATAACAGAAAAAATCGGCTGATAAACTCCATTATCATATGATCCCATAATATCTTTTCCGATTCCCGCATCAAGAAGTGCTTTTTTCAGCGGCGCTCCCGGAGCAGACAAAAGCGCATAATCTAAAATCTGAAATGCAAGATAGAGCTTTTCATCTAAGGAAGTTCCGATCACTTTATTATAAGAAAGATAAGTGTTATCCTCTTCGCTTTCATCGCTTGCTATAGAATATTCCTGAACAATCTCCTGCATTTGTGTAAACGGCTTCTGATACTTAATCTCCGAATCGACCTCAATCTCATCAAAATCAGACAAATACTTTTCATCAAGCCAGTTCAGTTTTTCTTCCATATCCATATCGCCATACAGATAAATATAGCTGTTTGACGGATGATAATATTTCCTGTGGAAATCAAGAAACTGTTCATACGTCAGATCAGGGATCACTTCCGGATCGCCGCCGGATTCATTTGCATACGATGTATCCGGAAACAGAGAATTCAAAATCACCCGGTCAAGCACCCCTTCAGGTGAAGAAAACGCACCTTTCATCTCATTGTATACAACTCCCGACAACTTCAATTCCTCATCCGGTGCATCCAGTTTATAACTCCATCCTTCCTGACGAAACGTTTTATCCTGCTCGTAAATATTCGGATAAAATACCGCGTCCATGTAGACATGCATAAGATTCTGAAAGTCTTTATCATTGCAGCTTGCTACAGGATAAACTGTCTTGTCAGGATAAGTCATCGCATTTAAAAATGTATTAAGCGATCCTTTTACAAGCTCTACAAAAGGATCTTTTACCGGAAACTCTCTTGATCCGCACAATACAGAATGCTCCATAATATGAGGTACTCCCGTACTGTCTGACGGCGGTGTACGAAAACCGATGGCAAACACTTTATTTTCATCATCATTTTCCATCAGAAGAACTCTTGCTCCGCTCTTCTTATGACGCAGAAGCGTTCCTTTTGAACTCAGATCAGATAAATCTCTGCTTTGTACAATTTCATAAGACTTTAAATCACATATACTCATTTTTTTCTCTCCTTCATATCTCTTTTTCTTTTATGCAGGCGGACATCTGTATGAGATGAGCGCCCGGTTATAAGTGAAACAGTAGCGTTAGCCACAATAAACAAAACCTTTGCTAAAATGCATTTCTCCATCCTCTGTTATAAACATCGCTTCTGTATCCGGTGTCTGTTCGATCAGTTCTAATCCTTTTTCTAATCCTAGCGCAAAACATGCCGTACTTAATCCGTCACCGTCCGCCGACTCTTCAGATAAAACAGTTACGGACACGAGTCCGTTTTCATACGGATATCCGGTTGCCGGATCTAATATATGGTGATACAGTTTCCCGTCTTTTTCAAAATATCTTTCATATATGCCTGAGGAAACAACAGACGTACCTGCAATTTCTACGGCTGACACTGTTTCGCTCCGATCGGCAAACGGCTTCTGGATTCCGATTTTAAACGGCTTCCCATCCGGTTTTTCTCCGACACATAACACATTTCCTCCAAGATCGATAACTGCGCTTTTCACACCTTCCGATACAAGATATTCTTTCACTTTATCTGCAATATATCCTTTTGCGACAGCTCCAAGCTCAATTCCCATCCCCTCTTTTTTAAAACGTAGTTTATTTCCTTTAAGCTCCACATCTTCATAGCCTACGCATGCCTGCTTTTCCGCGATTGTCTCTGCATCCGGCACGATCTTTTCCCCTGAAGTAAAATCCCATAAAGAAGAAACAGGTTCGATCGTAATATCAAACGCTCCACCGGAAAGTTCACTATAATACAACCCCTTTTCGATCAACGCCGCGCACTCTTCGGATAAAAGATAATATCCGTCTTCCATCGGAAGCGTTCCGTGATTCAACGCATAAATCTCACTTTCAGGAAGCGTACGGCTGAATATCTTTTCATATTTGTCACAAAGCTTTAACGCTTTATCTATAATCTCTTCCGCATCCTTTTCTTCTCTATGTATTCCCTTTTCATTTCTTTTATCTTTGTCATCCGGCTTTTTCTCTTTTTCTTCTAAATCATAAATTGTAACAGTCACAACAGTATTCAATTTAAAATCACTTTTGCTGACGGGTTCGGCAGATTCTTTGTTCCTCACAAAAAATACGATTACAAAAAACAATACGCAAATAAAAACGACTCCGAATAGAATTCCTCTCTTTTTCTTCAATTATTTATCCTCCCGCCCGTTTTTATTTTCCATTTGTTGTTTTTCCTGCTTTTCCTGCAATTCTTCCAGTTCTTCCATATCAAGCTCGATTTCCGGAAGAAGTTCAAAATAAAAATCTGTATATTTTTCACTTAAGGCGGCAATGCATCTCGTCTGCAGCATCTTAAACTTCCTTACGGAAAGCTCATCCTTGTTCAATTTAATATACGCGCTGATCCATAATTTTCTTCCCGTTCTGACAATGTCATAATAAATATCCACACAATTACTTTCCTGTATGATCGGTTCCACCGTCTGCTTGATCTCTGATACTGTTTCCTCCTCGGGAGAGATCAACAACAGATCCCTGATTCCGGTAAACACCGTTTTAACCGGGATCGGAAGCATGATCATAGACAGCACGATCGTGATAAACGGGTCCAAATACGGAGTTAATTGACCTACTCCTTTAAACGGAAGGAAAACCGGAAGGAAAAATACGGCTGTCATTCCGAGGGAAAGCATACTATCCATCTTCCACCCCTGCATCTCTACTGTAATAAGAGGGGAATTCATCGCTTTGTTTTTCCTCTTCAGATAAAATGTCACTATTATGCCAAGAACACAAGCAAACAGCTCAAACCACGCTACAACTCCAAAATCAACTGTCCGCCCGCCGTGAAATAATATATTGATACTGTTCGTGATCAAACCGACTGTAACAGTGATCATTGTTATTCCTTTTACAACGATAAACACAGTCTCCATCTGCATATGCCCAAACGGATATTTCTCGTTACTCGGCTTATATAAAAGCGGTATTAAAAAGATAGACGGAAGAAGCATAACGAATTCGATTCCGTCATATACACCATCCAGCAAAACAGCCTGTGAACCTGTCACTATCGCCATTACAAGCTCCACTACGACAAACATCAAGTTCGCATACAGCGAAACAGACATTGCCTTTTTCTCTCTTTTTGAACTTTTTTTACCGATTCTCACAAAATCACCTTTATCTTTTTCTTTAGTCTATATCCATACTATATTACATCATATTCTCTCTTCTGTATATCCGGGATTTTATATTTCTTAGCGGAAAGCAAAAAAGACCATGCAGACGCTTCTCCATGATCCTTTTCCCAAATCCTATTCCTGATCTTTTTCTGACCCTGCTGCCTTGTAAAAATTGATTTACTCTACAACCACTGCCGTTCCGCTCACTGTCACCATCAGCATATTTCCGTCAGCCCCGAGAACTTCATAATCAACGTCAACTCCCACAACAGCATTCGCTCCTGCCGATGCCGCCCGCTGAGCCATCTCGTTAAGCGCATTCTGTCTTGCCGTCACAAGTTCTTCCTCGTATCCGCCTGATCTTCCGCCAAAAAAATTCGTGAAAGACGCCGCCAGATCTCTGACAAAATCCACACCTGAGACAACCTCGCCAAAAACAATTCCTCTGTAATCTACAATTCTTCTTCCCTCAATAGAAGGTGTTGTCGTAATAATCATACTTTTCCCCTTTCTTTTTTGTTTTTTCAATTAATAAGCAAATTATTACATATTTTCCATATGAAATTTTATATCTAATTTTCGATTATCAGCATAAACACTACACTTTCAAGTACTTTGAAATATAAGAAAACATTTAATTTACCACGAAATTACCACGATTGAATGAGCCTTGATATGACAATACAATTTGAAAAGGACACCGAATTAGAAGGTGTCCTTTTGCATGAAAAAATATTATAAATCAACTTAAATAAAGATCCATGTCATGTGGCTTTATTTTAAAAAGTAGTTTATCATAATAAATCGTAATAAGCCAGCTAATAATACCTACTATAAAGCATGATAAGCTTAACGATTTATCCTGACTCAGCATTATACAAGCACCCAAAATAGTAAGTAGGGTAATAGTTCTAAAAACAAGCCTTATAATTCCCCGAAGAGATAATAGTAGATTAAAAAATATATACTGTAGATTTTTTCGCATAAATAACACACTCCTTGTTCTTCATAAAATTTCTGCATAGAAAAACGCACAAACTCCCCCCCCTTATAACTAGGCAACCTGTGCGTTCTGTTTCTTATTGATAGAATTGAAAAAAGGGCAGAATTTACTTGTCTGTCGCAAGCGTAACAATGTGTGAACATGACTGTCACCCCTTTCTTTCAAAAAATCTCAATTCTTACTTCTATACAAAAACATTATACTGGAAACAAACACCTCTTTCAATCTTTTTATGCGTTCAAGATAAAAAACTTGAGTAGGACATCACACCTTCCCTTTTTTCCTCTTGATTACCCACAACAGAAAAGAAAAAGTCCTGTCAAGAGCCTTGCCACCATTGGTGGTGCTTTGCACTCTTTACTGGGCTTTTTGTTTTCTGTATCTTCTACAAAGAGGAAGAAAGTTATTCGTCCTCATCATCAAAATGATTATTTTTCAATACTTCCCGTAATAATGCCATATCTTCTTTTGAATTGGGATTTATCATTTTTATGACTTGATAAGGTGTCCTATATTTATGTCCTTCTATGCTTTCCCCAAACATATCCATGCTGTATAAATCATCATAGCGGTCTAACA
>ULYX01027231.1_pt1 | contig 32920 bp, 28 predicted proteins | sample 1962591 | NCBI WGS metagenome assembly ULYX01 (sample SAMEA4835874, study PRJEB28245) | human gut metagenome | biome: gut microbiome; material: fecal sample | place: Denmark | collected 2008
CTAACTCAGCTTTAATTGTATACCCATCATTTACGGTAAACCCATATTGAATATCGAAAGATACATGATAGGGTATGAATCTTTTAAAGAAAGCCTCTACGGCTTCTCTAAATTTTCTGAAAGCTGCCGAGTTCGAAGTATATCCATGACCGGTAAGTCTAAAGGTTACCGGTATACATTGAGAACAATCGAAAGTATTATCATAGGTATACTTATCGTCATAATGGTAATACTGGTCAAAGTGCGGATTACCTTTTACCCAACCATCATAACTATCAGCCTTTGCAGGGTCAGTTACTACGCAGGTTAACCCATACAGCCTCATCATTATTTCGAAGAACTCAGAGGTACCTCTTATTTTAAAAAGAGATATCGAATACTTCAGGATGTTTCTTACTTGAGTACTGGTTAAAGTAAAGGGTCCCTCCTTTGATATTATCCAAAGCTTAGATAACTCTTGGAGTTTATCATCGGAGTAGAACCCATTAAAGTACTCTGCCCATTTCTGTGCATCTATAGTGTTCCCATAAGCAAAGGGCATTTCTCCGAGGAATTGCCAAAGGAAATTGAGATACATATCCGGAGCCTTATCTATATCGATAATGTCCAAGATATTCTCAATATCCTTTGTAATGTAATCTTCAAAATGCTCTCCACAAATTTCTAGAAACCTCTCTAAGATGCCTTTGCCATTTACCTTATAGGTATCTTGAGCTTTATACTCGAATGGCAAAAAGTCGATTAGATTTTTGAGGTTTATCATTATACAATTTCTTTTACGGTTAAAGTCAATTGTGAAGCATTTTCGAATACTGGTAAATTAAAACCGGGGTCTTCATAGTCATGGTTAGGTTCTGATACCGTAATAGAATATCTGTAACCAGACTGATAATTATTGTTCTGAATATCCAAAGAGAAGTCAAAGCCATTAGCCTTATCTATTACCTGTATAGAATTACCTACAGTACCAGTAGCCATATACCCATTTGATACAGAACGTACAGTAAAAGTAGTTGATGAATTGAAGGTAATATAGTAAGTCATAGACCCTTTAGCCTTATTCAATTTAAACTGACCCAAGTTCAATTCTTTATTACCATAGATGGTAGTAGGCCAAGGTTTAATATAGAATTTAGTAAGGTGAAGGTAATCTACTGTTGATAAGTTATCTATTAAGGCATAGATATCTGATAACCTTACGCTTCCACCTATCTGAGCTTGCTCTGGAGAATAGGCATTGTATAATGCTGTAAGAATTTGAGTTTGTATCTCTGCAGTCTTATAAGACTTCTTACCGGTAACATCCATCTCTAGAATAATCTGAACCTTGCCTGCAGATTTAACCTTCAACCAAGTAGTCATAGGAGCCCTTTGGGATAATAAATTATATACCCTATTGATTAATTCAGAAGAAGCAACTGCTCCACCATCGGGGCTAATATATACTGTAAGCTTTCTACCGCATTCATAATCGGCTTTAGCTTTGTTTACCCCATCAACCAACATGGCCAAACTTTCGAAATCCTCTTTGGTAATTGCTACTCCCAAAGTCTTTACACTCAAAGGTATATGTTCTTTGAGCATTGTAAAGTTTTCATAGTTTGAACCACCTCCGGCATCGTAAGCATTACTTACGGTAGCATCAGTAATTGAAGAAGAGATTACTGAAGGTACAGAAGTAATAGTATTACTCTTTACATTACCCTGAGTACCATTGGTTAAGTAGAATACCACATTGGTTATTTTTGCTCCTGCTGCAGGCTTCTTACCAAAGGTGCCATCTCCAAACATTATATAAGGATTGAGTGCCTCATCTACTGAAACCATGAAATGCTTATCTGTGGGTTTAGACTTTGCAAAGGTATCTACTAATACCCATGTTTCCCCACCTATCTGTAATGACATAGAGCCTTGTTCGTAATACTTACCATTTGGTAGAGTACCCAGATGAATTATAACTCTATCTCCAGTGGGTATTACCATATTATTGAGAGCGCTTGCAGTATACTTTTCATGTTGTATAATTGGTACTTTACAAGTGGTTACATTTGAATACCAAGTTACGTCTCTGGCAGATAACCAAGAATTACCACTAGAATCTGTAAATAAAGTTCCTTGAGGTATAGTTAATTTAGCTCCGATAGAATTACCAGTAATACTTCTGGATAAGATTACATCTACTGTAGCAGCAATTGCTGCTCGAGCATGATAATCTACCAAAGCCCCATGTTTAACTACCGAATCATACCTTCTTGCCGTAGATAGGAAAGTTTCCCTTGCCATGTTATCTACATAGTAGTGAAGTACTTCGGCAATTGCCGCAAACAATGAGAGGATGATAATTAAGATGTTCCCCTCCGAATAATCCGTTATGAGTTTCTGACCTTGAGGGTCTTTGAGTCCCATAAGGGATTCAACCAGCTTGGCCTTAATCTGTTGATAAGACCTCTGGTATGGGTTAAGCCATTTATTTGTGATTCCCATATTATTGTGTATTTAATGAATTATCCGACCGGTCATAGGTGATATCGAGGTACTGACTAGAATTTGTTCCATTTACTACATATGTTACTTCTATGTGTATTTTTGCATCAACTCTAGTAACTGTGATATTTTGGAAGGTTATTCTCTGTTCCCATGCACCTATGGCTTGTTTTAAAAACTCTTTAATTATAAAACTTAGGGCTTGTGAGTTTGGTTCCTCAATACATTGCCATAGTTTACTACCAAAGTTTTCCTGTCGAAATCTCTGACCTATCATATAATACAATATAGAACTTATATTATCTCTGATAAGTTTGAAATCTCCATTTACTGGGTACCAACCTCTTTCACCCTTTTCATTAGTTGTAAGTTGGATAGGATAAGTTACACCTATACCAACTAAGTCTGTAAAGTAATTCTTTTCCATTAGTGTATGCAGGTTTTATCCTCATAATCGTCTACAACGAATTGTGAGAAAGGTTTAGTTACTTGAGTTACTGTAGGACCTGAAGAACCTGGTCCAGTAGTTACACCTGAGTGTACATGAGAATTGAACATACTGCGAAGTTGTTCTAGCTCTTGGATAGTTTGATTTAGTTTTTCTGTTAGTTGAGCAATATTGATTAACCCCTGATTTTCTCCGGTATTTAATATAAGGGTATCACCTGAAGATACATTGATATCCTTATTAGCTGATACCACTACATTAGATTCAGAATAAACTGAGATATCTCCATTAAAATAAAGATTTAGTTTCCCATTATTATCGTCTATTACAATGAGATTACCTTCTGGAGTAACTATCCCCATCTTATTTGGGCCATCCAAAGGTTGGGGTACTTGATTCATACTCCAACCATGGTATTCCCATAAGGGTTTAGTAGGATCACCAAATTCAAAAGTAATGAATACTATATCTCCTACCTTAGGGGCTAAGAACTTAAATCCACTACTTATTGAACCATGTTGTCCTTTCGGTAAAGCCCAAGCAAAGGTACCTCCCATTACTTCTGGTATACATACTTTTACCCTATTCATCTTCTTTTCGGTATCATTATTATCAACAACTATCCCCCGATAAATAGAGTAATACCTTCCAAGACCCTCTAATCCTTCTTCTGTTATTATTTTTGCAGTTTCATAGCCCATAATTACCTCACTTCCTTATTCTTAATATATTCCTTGAATCTCTTTAGGGCTACTTCCATATAATCGAATTTAACCCAATAGTCATCTGGTACTTGAATATCCTTAATGGTTATTTTTCCGGGTACTACCTTGCCCGAAGAAGTAGTTAAACTGCCAGAGCTTACAGCTATACCCTCGGCTTTCTTGATTGGAGTCTTAGCCAATACTTCGGTATAATAAGCTTTCTTCCTAGCCATTTCGTCTCTACGTTTAATATCTAATACCTTTCCTTCCTTATCCATAATACCAGATTCAATGAAATAGGCAACCTCATTGTAAGTCCAACTCAAATCCAATTCGTTGATATTACTCAAAGCCTTCTTATCTTTACCCTTAGAGGTTACAGCATTAGCTTTAGCATCATTAGCTACAATGGTTTGAGTAGACAATCCAGTCTTAGAAGTAGTAGAACCAGCCCTACTCGAGTTCTTCACTAACTCTAAATTAGTTACATATCCCTGGCCTGCATCCATAGAGTGGGTACATTGTTTTATATACCAAGGACCAGACCATCGTTTACCCACATTTTCTAAGATTAGTATTTGAGAAGAAGCTAGTAAAGGTCTTCCAACAACTTGCATTTGACAAACCAGTTTACTCTCTGTATGCTTTAAACCCCCATTAGCATTAGCATTAGCTGCCCAAGCCCACTTATCTATCCCTCCGTATCTACTGAATAAGTTATGGTAAAGTTTGTACAGCGGTATTTCAACATTAGCCTTTTTCCAATGTTGAACTTTTACTGTAACACTGAATACACCAAGGCTGGGGTTTAATGGATTTTTATATTTGATAACCGGAGTGTCATCAATCACCATGGTATAGGGACCTTTCTTTAAAGCCGATATACCTCGATAAACACTTTCTTCATCCTCTAATCCCCAATCATTAGCTCCACCCTTGGGAGTATGTTCTGGGTCAAAGTCTCTTGGGTCCAGGTCTTCTATGACCATGTATTCCATTTGGTCTTTACCCTCAAAAAGGTACCTTTCGTTCTTAAGGATATTGTATATATCTTCATCTAGGGTCTTACCATTAACCACATTCTTAAGGGCTGCATTTAAAGCTGCACGTCTATCAGCAGGAAATTCTTCTCTTTGAATGGTTTTATTTATGATACTTCTTACCTGGTCTGTACTAAGTTCATTAAGGAATTTTTCTTTACCTTGTCTATATGCTTCGGCTGGGTTAGAAGCAGAATATTCTGCTACATCTTGATTCCATTTGTCATTCAATTGTTTCTTAGCTTCAATTGAAGCTCTTAAGTTAGGGTCGGTACTTATAGTATGCTTTAATCTCATTTCCATAATAGTTGGTATATCTTGAGGATTATTTTCAGCACCATATTTACCTACTGAGGTATGCCAGTTCTTATAATATACCCCATTATTCTCATTAGCTACTATCTCGGGTAATTTTTCGGTATCATCAATTCCAGTACTTAATATTTCTAAGTCTTTACTTTCAGGATTAATAGTAGGAGAGAGTGTAGCCTTAACTCTTTTAGTTACCTTCTGAGTAGAAAATTGAACACTGAGTACTTCGCCATTCTCACCCTGATAAGTATAAACAGTTACAGGTTCTTCATGGAATTTCCTATTGTGTATATAAATAACATTATCTCTTGAATCTATGTACCAAGGGCCATTAGTATAACCTCTCATCTTTTGTTCTAATTGAACTAAGATGTTCTTGCCAACTAACCCAAAGTCACTATTAATCAGAGCCTTCAAATCTTCTGGCATAGCCACTTCTGCTATCCCACTGTATTTGTTAGCATAGAGTACTTTACCAGTAGTGGTACGGGTATTCTCTGTAGGTACCTGTAGTGACTCATATACTTTATTACTTATTATTCGTTGTTCCATTACTGAAATATTTCTATGATTACACCTACACCATTATTACAGCCTCCATCTAAATATGATGATAAACTGTTCTCTGAAGCTTCAGAGAAATTATATGGTGGTTGATATCTTAAATCACCGATAGAGTCTATACACTTGATAGTTACATGAGTACCAGTAGAATCAAACTTTGCCTCAAAGTCCCTGACCTTAATGGTTTTAATTGGACCTGATATGAATTGACCATCTGGGTATATATATCCCCACTGTAAGCATATCACACTACCCTCTTGTAAAGCATCTATATCTACAGTATCTGGGTCTCCAGTATCAAATGTAATTGTAGCAAGATTTTCTTTTTCTTCATCATACCTATAATTCCAGGTACTAATATAAGCTCCAAGAGGTATACCAGTAATTTGGTTCATTATCGGCATACCTCTGAAATCGAATAGAGCCAAATACGGTTGACCCATTCCGTTATATAATATGGGTTTTTGTTTAGCTGCCATAAACTGGGATTCTTATGAGTGTTCCACTTTCCACCTCTTTAAAAGGATTTAATATACCATTAGCTTCTGCAATAAGATACCATTTACCAGAATCACCATAATATCTATAGGCTATATTCTGTAAAGTCTCTCCATCCTTAATAGTGTGTTGAATATCATTAGGGGACGAAGGTACAGAAACTACCGGAGCTTCTAAAGAGTAATCACCATCCCCATAATTTAGAGCATAGGCATTATTATAAGGACTAGCTCCCATCAAATATTGGTTAACATCAATCATATTTAATACCTCCCGTCTTTTTAAGTGAATCGGAATTTATAAAATCTCCATAAGATAAGTTATATGCACTTACTCTCTTGAAAATCAATTCTTGAGTTGCTGCTGCAGGCAATAACCTACCATTACCAAAAGTAGCTGGCTTTCCAGGTACCCTTATTCTATAACCGTTCTGAAAGTTCTTCAGAGTATAAGTTGCTGAAGTAAGAATGTAATAATGGTTATCAAAGATACCAGAATCCCCCCATTCTATCTTAACAATAGGAGGAGCTGATTGATAACCATTAGCCTTAGTCCAGGCCTCTAATAATCTACACTTATTGATTACCTCCTCAGGATTTTCTGGGTCATTACAGTACCAAGATACGTTGAATTGAATAATATCCTCAGCACCAGTAAAATGATACATTGGTACATTACGTCCCATTGATTTAATGGTTGCCCATGTGGTTTCTCCTCGGAAGTCTAATTCCGGAGGTCTATTCTGTAAGGTAATGTATTGAGTGGGGTTAACAGTCATATTATATATCCTTACCTCATTCTGATATATAACCTCTGCTTTAGCCTCGAAGTTTCTGTAATTAGTAGTATTCTTATTTCCCTTTGCTGGGTCTACTCCTTCGCCTTCTTCTAATCTTGGAAATTGTAATTCCATTCTCCATTTAGCCTGGAGCTGTTTGTTTAGGATTGGGTTCTTGGATGATATCTGAGCTTCTCCTATTACCCCATTAGGGTCATAGAGTTTACCCTTTTGAGCATCATCTTTTGGAAGAGTAGAAATAGTTCGATTAAGTAATATCCGAGCTCTCCATAGTTTATTTAAGGGACCCGTAAGAACACCTGCTGTATCTCTTGTAAGGTCATTGTATTTTTCAACAATCTTACCTGCTGCTTTATTTAATACTCTAGCCATAGTGTTTTTAATTTTATAATCCTAATGCTACACCAGTATAATCTTGCTGAGAACCCAAAGAATAATCTCCCAATATCTCACCATCTACACTGATATTAATCTTACCGTCTTTTAAGCCATCTCTAATAGCTGCTCTCATTGCATTCAGAAACCTTTCTTCATTCTGAGCCCTGATTGCAGAGGGGTCTTCTTTATTCTGAGCTTCTGTATTTCTATCTACTGATTTAATAAGACTACTTCCTACCTCTATTAATAGTGGAAGACCTACGGTAATTGCTAATCCCCAGGGTCCACCAAGTAATCTCATAAGTCTACCACCGAGGGATGCTAAACCCTTTATAGCACCTTGCCTAGCCACTTGACTACCAACTTGGGCACCTGCTCCAGCTAAAGCCCCTCCAGCTAAATTACCCGCCATAGTAGTTGCTAATGGTACTCCAGGATTTGGTGTCTTAACATATCTTCCGGTTTTAGTGTTATAAAATCTACCAGCAGAATTCATACCAATACCGCTTGACATCATTTGGAGTTGAACCATGGTTCTCATAAGGTTAACCATCCTTACCATGTGTGCTTCCATAATGGCAAACTGAGTATTAGTTTTTATTGCTGCAGCAGACATACCTTCAGTAGAAGCAGTAGCAATAGTTTGTAAATACCCAACAGACCTAATAATACCTCTTACAGTATTAAACCCTGCAACTATAGTACCCACTACTACTGCAGTAGCTCCTATCCTAAGACCAAAACCTCCAACCCAAGTTTCTAAGATAGAATTAATTACTTTGATTATAGAGTTACCCACCTTTAGTACTGGGGTAAAGATTCTACCCAAAGCCGCACCTGCCGTAACTGTTAAGTTCTCTATACTTGATTCGAATTGGTCAATTACACCTGCATCAGTTTTAAGACGTTCTTCATTGAGTCGATTTACTGCCCCAATGTTTTGGTCATAAGTAGCAAGTATCTTACCCATCTTATCTCTACCAGAAGCAATATCCCTAAGTACGGGGAGCATACCACGATTACCACGAACTCCAAAGATATTGAAGAAAGTTGGTGTTTCAATTCGTGAAGGTAAATCTACTGCAGCCTTAGCAAACTTCTGATAGATAGTATAAAGGTCTATAAGATTACCCTGAGCATCGAAGAATTCATCTGGACTTAAGCCCAGGTCTGCTAAAGCGTTATAGCCTTTCTTTTTTTGGTTAACAAGAGAGAGTTGTAAGTAACGAATCATATTGGCCAGTGAGGTACCTGCCATAGAACCCTGTATACCCATATCACCCAATACACCAATAGCAGCAGCGGTTTGCCGAAGGTCTACTCCAGCAGTTGCCATATCTGCTCCTGCATAAGATATGGACTGGGCTAAGTCTGTTAAAGATATATTTGCATTAGTAACTGCAGTATATAAATCATCAGTTACTCTAGCGGCTTCCCCCATTGGGATTTGGTACATTGACATGATATTAGTCATCAAGTCAGCTACACCACCTTTCTGTCCCACTGGCATTGTAAAGATTGAAGCCAGCTTAGATGCTGGCCCAATCATCTCTTTAATAGCATCGAATTTATTACCTGCCATAGCCAGGTATCTTTGTCCTGATGCAACATCTGAAGCAGTAAGAGGAGTTATCTCATTGACATCCTTTGCCAATTGTAACATCTCTCTTTGTTCTGCAATGGTAGCACCAGCAATTTTCGAAGCAGTCCAAACTTCATTCTGAACACCCGCAGAGTATTTATAGGCCCTTGCCATTCCCCCTACGAGCTGCATTCCGAAGTCCATTGTATTAGAAGCTGACATCTGTATACCTCTATTCCAGGTATTCATATCATTCATCATTGTTCTGAATGACCCAGATATCTTGCCAGCTTCTTGAGAGAATCGGTCTTTTAAAACCATGGCAACACCGACCTCTACTATACTCCTACTGGTATTCCTAATTTACTTTCTTTTCTTTAATTGTTTATAATATTGCTCGGCCATTTCCTTGAATATTTTCCTTATTCGGTACGGAAGACGTAAAAAGCCGAAATAGTCTAAGGCTATCTCGGCTCTGGTGATATAAACAAAATCACTCTCTAACATTACTCTTCCGTCAGGTAGAAAAAATTCGGTGCCCAAACTATAGGATAAGTTCTTTCTTCTCCGGTGGTTGGATTAGTGATATGGGATTCACCTTTGAAGATAGGGTCCATAGATAAGATATGCTTTCTCATCTCAGCCATATCCTTTGCAGTAAACGGAGTAAAGTTTTCTACCTTCTCCCAACTACCATCGACCTCTAAGTAAAGGTTCCGACAAAGAAGAGGAGCATTCTTAGTTTGTTTATCCAAAGGCAACTTCATAAACTCTTGTTCTCCCTTACCAGTCATACAATCGAATTTAATTCTCTTGCCAGATGAAAGAGTGTATTCATGGTCTACCAATCTAACTCCCTCTGGATAATAAGGGATAGCATCTGGCTTCTGATTTAAATCCTCTACAGTTGGAGTAGTACCGTAATCGAAAAGGAACTCATGAAGGTCTTGGCCATAAGTAATCTTACCACCATTCTCTTTGCCCCAATCATATTCGAATTCTACTTCCTCTCCCAAAGAGAAGATACGAGAATTGAAGATAATAGCATAACGGTCATTGACTGGTAAGTTAAGGGCATCATCTACGGTTAATTTCCCATTAGGGGTAGCAGTAGTTCTAATTACGATTGCTGCAATGAACTTGGTAAGGTTCATCAAAGTCTTCATGTCTGAAAGGTTACTGAGAATATCTTCATCAGCACCATTTTGTTCTCTGATTTCATATTCGAAACCAGAAGGTCCGGTAAATCTAAATGTTCTAAATTCCATAATTTGATATATTTAATGTTTACAAATGTTCATAGTACTCCGTATAACAACAAGAAAGGGGTGAGCTCCTATCACAGGAATCCCACCCCTCCACCGAATCTTAGTGAAAATAGACTAAGGAATTAGTATTTATCTGCAGTACCAACTGAGAACTCTATGGACTCAATGGTATTCTCTGAAGCCATTCTGTCCAAGTCTAAGCCGGTAATCTTACATGGCCATACCTCTTCGAAGACATGGGTATTAAGAACTGAGACTCCATCTTCGGCAAGTTCGTTTACAATTGCCGTTTCCCAGTATTGGCTTGGTACTAAACCACCACCAACTATGTGGTCCTGGCAAGAGTATAGCCAATCATGAAGCCATGTATCAGAACCTGCAGTAGTCATAAGTTTCTCTACAATAAGATTACCTATAGTAACCCTACCTGCAGTTTTAACGTCTCTATTGACGTCCCCATGAGCAACCTGGTCAATCTCAATATCCGGCAAAGTACAACTTTGAAACAGATAAGTATTGATAGGGTGTTTGGGGAACATGATGCTCCACAAGAATTTCTTCCGTGGGTTTTTTACTTTTGCTCCCATCGTTATATGTTTATAGGTTATTACTTGTTTCTACGATTGATACAGATTTGGATGCCGCATCAATTACAATCTCCATAGTTACTTCTTGCATAGGAACTACATCCTTATACTTAAGGATAGCACGGTACTTACCTTGACGGGCATCTGCCTCGGTATTAATTGAAAGGTCATCCCAAGAAGTTGCATCTTGGTCACCCATCCAGGTATACTCGGTCATAGCATCTTCATCTACCAATGAATCCAGTGTAGGTTTAACCTCCAACCAGATTCTCTTCCAAGTACTCCAAACGTTTGGTTCTTCGATATATTTGTTGAGTACCGGGCGAAGGAACTTCTTCAGGTAAAGGTTCAGTCTTACGATTGAAAGGAATCTTTCAGAATCCTGTTTTACTTGAGAAGAGAAGCAATGCCATAGCATGGTTTGCTTACCTGCATCTGGAGTATCTTTGATTACCATCTCATTGATATAATTCTGAGCAAGAGTGTTCAGTTCGTTATATCGAGAAGGAGAACCATAGTTGGGGCATACTGGACCAACTGCATCTCCAATAACCCCTCGGTTCATACCAGCAAAGGATTTCCAAGGACCATATTGAGTAGCAGAGGCATCTCCCAAACCAACAATAGTACCCACTACATCGGAATCCTGAAGATTACCGTTTTCGTTGTAGTACTTAAGTCCACCACCAAAGTAGGCAATGTACTTAGAGTTACCTACAGTACCAAGGCAAGTCTGTACCCAAGTTACCTGAGCTTTGTAATCTCTTGCCTGAGTACCTTGAGTATAATGGGTTAAATGTTTGGGAACTTCGATATACAGTACCCATTCCATCAATTCCTTTGCCATATCTGCAGCAGCCTTATATACCTTGAGTACATCTGAATCGGTAGTAAGGTGTTGAGAGATATGTGAAATAAACAATTGGTAGAAGTCTGTGTAGTCTTTTACCAAGTCCAGTGAAGCAATCCATTCTTCGGCAGTTGGAGTGGAACCTGCACTACCGATAGTACCATTAAACAGTTTCTCTGTTTCGGAGGGTGCAGCATCTCCCACGGTAATAGTGATAGCATTCTTAGTACCATCAATATCATCGGTAAGCCACTTAATTAGGTTTTCAAAAGAGGAACCTGCAGTAATTACCGGCTTAATATATTCCGAGTTCTTAGCAAATGCACTAAGAGCAAGGTAATCTACCGAAGTGTTATTGTTATCATCGGCGGTTTTGTAGGTTATTACTGGACCCTGTTCAAGTACTTGCCCATTAGCCGAATAGATTTTATAATACAAGGTATTAGCTTGCTTATAAAAACCAACCTGGAAAGTATCTGCACTACCAATGGGATCTCCATATCCCTTAGTTACTAATCCAAAACTATAGGTAGTACTACCTGATTTTAAAGTAATCAGAGCAGAGGGTTTAGCCGAGTCGGGTACAGCAGAAGCAACTGAAATCCCATCTTCTGAATCTTTAGCTTTTCTTGCCGCAGCCTGAGAAGCAGTTACTGTACCTTGAGTAGCTCCTTTGCCAAGTACTCGAATAACACGAAGCTTAGAACCACCTTGCAAAGCCTTTTCGATATTTGATACAGAACCATCGGGTACAATTTCAGAACCATAGATTCTTTGGAACTGAGAGAATGTAGAGATGATTTCTGAAGGGTCATCGTATGGACCTTTAGTAGTTCTAGCCAATACACAAGAAACTCCTAACATGGGAGTAGTTTGAAGAACATTGTTGTTCTTAAACTTAAAATCAACATGAGGTGAAGTTGGCATAATTCTATTGTGATTAAAGTTAATTACTCGTTTAATTTATACCCTAGAGTATTGTACCTATACCTTAGGTACTTTTAACTCTAGCATCTCATTTTCGTTTTGTTCTAACAATCCAATAAGAACCGATATATCCTTGATAGGTGTAAGAGTACCTTCTCCCAAAGCTTTTTCTGGAAGAATACCGTCCTTACATACATAGGTGTATACCTTCTCAAGTATACCATGCTCTACATCTGGATGGTCATAATAATTACCAATCTCAATGAATAGGTTTCCGGTGGGAGCAAGCCTGCCCTTTTCCCATTCCTCTAAATCATTGAAGTATGGTCTCACGTATCCTCTAGCAGGTAAGCCAGTATATAAGATTGTATGTAGCAACCTCATATCTGCTTGTGTTTGAGAAACTAGATGTACATCTATGGTAATATCCTTAGTTTCATAAGGAAACTCTGAAGCTTGGTAATTACCATCCTCAAGTTTATCACCAATGATGTATTTATTCACACCAATATCTCCAGCATAATAACCTTGTAGTTCTATGGTTATTCTTGGGAGAGTCTTTGGGCCTTTTACTTGATTATTCCCTATACCAAAAAGTGGTATAAACTTCTTCATACCTTTAATTGCCTCTTGAAATCTTTTTTCGTTTTCTTGAGACAAAGGTAAGAAGTCTTCTGGGTTTAAGGTAAGACCCATTTCCAACATTGTACTAAGTAGAGAGATATAAAAAGTTCTTTCTACTATTTCTTCTGAGTTTACCATTAAAGTCCTAATCTAATATTTAATTGAACACTTTGATTGCCATTGTCATTAATATACCCATTATAAATTACCTGAATACCTCCAAAACCACTCATTATGGTTTGTAAATGACCAACACAATTTAATTCACTAACCCATTGAGTAGCAATATTTGAAGGATAATCGGTAAGCCATACTTTAAAGGGTATTGGTTCTAAACCAATACCTCCAGGGAATTGACCCTCTATTGTCTTACTTATATCGGTTATCTTAAATTGTTTTATAAATTTAGCAACTTGAATACCGTTGATAAGGTAGTACTGATAACCCTTTACATTACTAATCTGAGCAGTACTAGTATTTTGACCAAGATTTGGGAATGGTATATTCGGGGTTGGTTCAAAGCCATACTTAGTAGTTCTAGTACCTGGAGATTGAGTTATATTTAAAACTATCTCAGTGTTAGGTTCTTGCTGTGAGATAATCTTAACTATAGCAGTTCTTTCCAAGGGGTCATAGTTACTGGGGTTATGTTCTTGATTAGTAGATTTAGTTTTGATAGTAAGCTTACCTGCGGCATTAGCTTCTCCAATTTCTTGGGTTACCTCTAACCAATCTGAGGAGCTTTCAACTTTCCAATCTACAGCACGATATTCATCTTGAGGCTTATTATCGATAAACTTCTGTTGGTAACTGTATACACTTATTTCTAGGGTCTCACCCCTTTTAGTACCATCGAAAGTATGGGAAGTAGTTTCTGGAGTAATACTAAAATAAGTTCCCCAGGTCTCTACTATTTTAGGAGCGGCCTTTTGTACCAGGGTTACTTCCCTTTCTACACCCTGAACTACTACCTTGAGAACCTGCTCTTTTAAGGTCTGTTCTGTATTTACTGCTTTCGGTTTTACACGAATGGTAGCAGTACCAGTTCCTGATAGTGAAGATATTTCAAAATCTACTGCCATTATATAATCCTCCTTATTTCTTTTCTAACTTCATTACGTATTTCCTTTTGTAAGGCAGCTTTTCCACCAGCAGCCTTAAATGCAGGAGCCCAGAGAGGGCGAGGTGGTAAATTACCATCTCTACTACCATACTCTAACATGATAGCTATCTGATTCAAAGTTTTTCTTGAAGTCTTACCAGTATAAGTAATCTTCTTGATTCCAATTGGTAAACCAACGAAAGTTCTTTTCTTACCTTTTACTAAGGTAACTGACCTGGCATATTGTCCAGTAAGATTTAGCATGGTATGGTCCCCATACTTCTTTATGGTACCAGGAGCATGTGGTGGCCAAGATACTCCGGAACCTCTTGGAGGTACACCAGTATTCAAACTTCGTCTTACTATACGAAGAAGTTGATTACCAAACTTTTCTGTACCTTTCGCATAACCCTTAGTTAAGATACTTGGAGTTTTAGCAATCAACCTTTCTGCACGAGCTTGTTCTCGTTTATCTACGTATATTTCTAGAGGACCAATTGGAGTCGATAGTGTAATATTAACCGACTTACTTGGCATAATTCTTATTATTGTTTAGGTTTATCTAATCCCAATTCTTGAGCAATCCTTAATAAAAGGGTTTCTTGGTTAGTTAACCTCTCATTCATGGATAACTTAAATTCTTCGAAATCTGGAGCAGGATTACGAGGTGATTCTGAACGATTATTAATTAAACCAAGAATATTATCGCATTCAGAAACAACTGCCTCAAATTTGGCTTTGTTATTTAAAATATTTAAAGCATTCTGTTTCTGCATTGATACCTCATTAATGATATTATCGAGATTGGTCGTATAATAGGTACCATTATAAATACCTTCATTTACATTAGTTGGTAAATAAATGGTAATTTGAGATATTGAATCTTGTATCACTAATTCGATACTGTTAACAAAACCTTCTTTACCATTTGAGGCCATTGGTTTACTTTCGCCAACTTTTAAAACTCTTGCTTGGTCAAAGATTGGATAACCAGACCGACGATCTTTCTCTAAGGTGAAAATCATATCACCCTTTTGTACTTTCTGAAAAATCAATTCTTCCATAATCATTTTCTATTTATTAAGTTTAAACCGAATGATACTGCACCTGGATTCTTCTGCATGAAGTCTACCAGTTTTAGAAATTGATAGTATCCAAATTGATTAATGAGTACCTGAGCTTTGTTTGCTACTTCTTGAGCAACCTCTATATTTGGAGCAGGTAATGCTAGTTGTATCTTAAATTCGGTGAGTTGTTCTTGTTGTTCCATAATTCCTTAGTTAATGTATTAAAACGAAAAAAGGAGTACACCTAAAATAGATGCACTCCTTTTTAATCATCCCAGCAAATTAAAAATTACTGAGCCGGTGTAGTTGTACCTTTTAAGGCAGCCACAACTTGATTGATAATGTTCTGGTCTCTCTGAGCATCTACTACTCGATTAAGGCGGGCAATCTCCTGGTCTTTTGCAGTATTCTCGATGAGGCACTTGATTTCCTGTTGGCCATTCTTGAGGTCACAGCAGCAACGTTCCAACTGAAGAGCCAAGTCAGATTTTACTTCTTTAATCAAGCCTTTGGTTTCACAGCAGCAATCCGACTGTTGGTGTTCCATGTGGCAGAGACGATCCATAACACGGTTGAAGCCTGCGCCCATTTGGTCACGAGAATCTCGGATATCCGAATTCGTTTTGTAACCCAAATCGCAAAGACCTCTTTCCGTAGTGAAACGGTTGTTAAGGATTTCCCTACCAACACCGGCAACATCTTTTGCTACACCACTGATTTCTTGAGTAACTCCACGAGCAGCATCAGAGATATCTTTGTAGATACCCGCCTTTGCTTCCTGAACCGTAGCTTCTACTTTCTGAATATCAGCTTTGTGTCATTGATTTTGTCCCATACGGAAACTGCAGCAGCACCAAAGCCACCACCTACCAATGCACCACCAACGGCTCCCCATCCAGAGCCCCAACCGGAATTCCGGTTATAACAATCATTACAGCCTCTGTCCGCGATTACAACGCCATCGCCAGCACCTTTTACTTCTACTCCCATAATTTTATGGGTTTTAGGAAATTAATAATTAAGTTTTTAGGGTCTCTCATATAATAAATACTGGTGTTGTATATAACCTATGATATACTAAATACATAATCATAGGTTATAGTAGCAGCATTCTGAGTTATATTGACTGTAAGCTCCCAACCATTATCATCATTCTCTGCTTGCCTTAATTTAATGGTACCTGACCTTGTTGATTCTACGGTATTCTCTGTTAAGGTTAAGGTTAACCCATAGTTTCCATTATCACTTGATAACGTTGTGATTGCTACATTTGTAACCCAACTTGGTTTTGAGGTTACAGTTAAAGCTAATGGGTATCTTGTACTTATTTCAGAACCGTTTATTACCTTAGTCTTAAAAGAATAAGCTACATCAACTGTAAAGTTATTACCTCCCAAAGCCGATAATCCAGTTCTAGAAGTAGTTCTAGAACCAGTAGGGGAAGTAAATGCCAAGTAATACTTATAAGATACTGAAGCAGCACTCTGTGTAACTTTAATGGTCTTAGTAGTTGCCCCACTATAGGATGCAGTTACTGTACAACTTCTACTTGAAGTACCTGTGTTCTTTGTAGCAGTAAGTACCGTCTTAGCTGAATTCAAACTAAATCCAGTACCACTTGCACTAACCGTAGGTGTAGCACTCTTCGAAGAACCTGCACTTATTGACCCTGAACTCCAATGGTTGGTAATAGGTATACTTACACTGGCATAAATATTAACACTACCTCCTGAATTAGAGATAGAATATGAATTTGCCGATAAGCTTATTACTGGTGTACCATCAGTAGTACTGGTAATTGAATTCGCTGCCTGGTATACTGGTACACTTACAGATTTAGTTTTACCATTTAGTGATAAGGTACCAGTAAGGGTTCCTACTTGGGTTCTAGATTTAACGGTAGTACCCAAAGAACCTGCACTAACTGCAGTACCATAACTAATGCTAGCACCGCTTGTAATTGTGCCACCTCCAGTTGTAGAACCATTCCATCCCCAAGTCTGAGAATATGAGGGCATACTTGAGAATGAACTTCTACTTCCTCCACTTGCAGGTATATCGGGTACACTTCCTCCACTTGCTGTAATCTCACTGTAAGTCCTATAACCTGCCGACTGAGAACAAGATAGGGTTAACTTCTTCTCTGTTTCAGCTTGGGTTAAGGTTACCGTACCACTTCGTGTACTGGTAGAAGTATTATTACCCATAGTTACAGAAGTACCACTTCCAGATACACTACCAGAGTTGGCTCTAGTATAAGTTAAAGCAATTTGGTTACCATAATTATGCCCATTTCTCAATTCTTGCTTGTAAGAAGTAACGGTAAAGGTTTTAGTACCTCCTGTAGCCCCAAAAGACATAGAGGTAGGTGATACACTCCAACCATAACTCCAAGATTGAGATGCAGCTTCCTGATACCATTTGATAGTATAGGTTTTACCTGAACCTTGTTGTATGAGAGTACCGCCAGTTTTAGACCTGGCAGTTAACTCAAGATTCTCGGTAGCTCTCCAACCTGTACCGTCTGCCCAAGTTACCCAAGAAGGTTTGCCCGAATAACTATATGCAACACTCTCTACAGTACTAGTAGCTACACCATCCAAATATTTAGTTCTAGTAGAAGTAGCCCCAAACCAAGGCTTCTCATTAGTAGGTTCTCCGCCTAAAGCCGAGAAATTCAAAGTATCTGTCCAAAGAGTAAAAGTATATTTCCAAGTTACCTTATGAATATCCTCTAACTTTACTGTTTCGTTATTTCCATAGGAACCGGCATTGGATAGTTCCAACCCCACATAATTTTCCCCTGTTCCTGTAGGGGAGAGTGCTAACAATTCAGCCTTGGTAGGACAGTCATTACCATCCTTACCAAGGCCTACTTTACTTTTGACAGCACTCCAGGTTGCTATCTCTCCCATAAGATTTATTTGTTTTTAAGTTCCTGAATCTCTGCCTTCAAAGCCTTGATTTCATCGTAGAGAAGTTTAACACCCTCGATTGCCAAAGTTGACATCTTGTGATATTTAACTTGTTTTACGAGTACATACTCTTCTCCGTTGATTTCTAAGGTTTCGAATTCTTCTGGATTGGGTACCGTAGATTTCTCTACTGGAACTTCTTCCACATATTTACCAAAGCCTAAGCCCTCGAGGTTCTGAGCAATAGTTCCCTCATCTTCCTTACCAAGCATTTCGAATGACTTAGTTGGTATCTGGCAAATCTGTTCCAGAGTATGATTCAAATCCTTAATATTAGATTTGAGTCGAACATCTGAAGACTCTTTCCAGAAACCGGAAGGAGCAGTAGTCTTAGCAAATACTACCTGGTCAGTAGTTGCCAATCCCAATTGAGCTCTAGTTACTGTATGAGGATTATCCTTTCTACCTGCATGGTTATTGATAGAAGTTTGAGCAGCAGTACCTGCAGCCTTAGCATCGGCAATAGCAGCAGCCTGAGCAGTAGATACTGGCTTATTTGCATCCGAAGTATTATTAACATTACCCAATCCAACCTGAGTTTTAGTAACTGTATGAGGATTAGATTTATTGGCAATGTGATTATTTACCTTAGTTTCTAAGGCAGTTACATCTGAACCAGTATCGGCAATCAAATCGTCAACGTAAGTTTTCAATTCTGTACGAAGAGCATTGATGGCATTAGTTCTATTGGTAATCTCATTTGCCAACCCCTGTACGGTATTATCCAAGTTAGTCTTATCTGCTGCAGTCATTACACCTGCAGTAGTCTTAGTTGCTGCAAGTATATCTCTAATTAAATCTGTAGCACCTTCATAAGTCTTACCATCTGCACTCTTAGTTTTATTATTAAGAGTAGCTCTTACATTAGTTGAATTATGGGTAAGAGTGAATCCAGTAAGAATAATTCCTGGAAGAGAACTATTAAAGGTATCATGAGCATTATCTTTTGCAATACGGGCCTCTTGTTCAGCTTCAATAGCATTTGGTAAGGTTTGATTAAGCTTTATTACACTATCGGCATCCATCAGACCAGCTTCTTGAGTAGTGGCTGGGGTTAGAGGGATTACCATCCCATCTGGTTTATCAATGTAATGCCCTTTACCATCCGTAGCAGAATAGTTACATAAGATAATAATATTACGCTTATTTTTGTTAGCTATTGAAACCTTACTAATTAAATTTTTAGGCATGCTAGATACCACATCCTCAAGATGCTTACCTCTACTACCTTCGAAAGCAGTACCTGCAATTTCCCCAATGATAAGAGACGAAGTATTACTGTCTACGAATTTAGTACCTGACCAACGGAATTGGTATGGAGGTTCACCATCGGCAACATTTATATAAATCTTACCAGATTCTCCAACTACGGGAGTTTGGTGACCTGCATCCGTATACAATTGAACATTAGTAAGACCTCCAGTGGGGCTTACATCATAGGTAGCATATACTTCAAGTACATCATCTACATATGAAGGTAAATGGTTAGCAGGTACTAAGCCACTTTCATCCAATGGAGCAAATCCACCAGCTTGACCCTTAGTTGCTACGAAAGCATCATGTTTAGCTTCTAGAGTGTTAATGTTATTCTGCAGTTTATTATCAAGGGCAGTGTCTGCCGCAGTTCTATCAGCAATCTCTTTATCAATCCTTGCACCCAATGCAGTATCAGCAGAAGTACGAGCAGTTGCTTCATCGTTTACAGCTTTAGTAAACTTGGTATCTAAAGCAGTATCTGCAGCTTTTCTATCAGCTACTTCTTGAGCAAGAGCGGCTTCTGATTTACCGTCCAAAGCTTCGATAGCATCTTTACGGTCCTGAACCTCTTGAGCAATAGCATTGGGTAATGTCTCATCCAGATTAACTTTATCTTGGGCGGTCATTACACCAGCTTTCTCTGTAGTAGCTGCTGGGATATAAGTAGTCTTATAATCTTCAGGCTCATGAGTATAGATACCCTCTTCTTTTTTAGAAGAGAAATTATGAGTTAAAGTAACATGACTACTTTGTTGACCTACATCAACTGGTTTATCACCAGATAAGATAATAATATTATCTGGTATAGAATCAAACAGCTTCTTATCTGCTGCAGTTTGTACACCGGCCTTTTCTGCAGTAGAGGCAGGCAATGTAATAGGATTCTGTTCTACTGTACCATCTTCAACTACGGTCTTAGTTGCAGCTATACCTACTGTGGTTTCATTAGGTGTTACTGCACCAAGGGCAAAGTTAACAGTAGAGATTCTATCCAATTCTACCTTATCTTTCGCAGTCATAGTACCGGCCTTAGTAGCAGATGCCTGAGGCAAATCGAAGGTTTCTGTGGTATCGGCATTCAAACCGTTATCCTTAGTTACCATTACAGTTACTTTATTAGCATCAGAAGCTGCAGAGAGATCAGTTAAAGAATTTGGGTCTAACCCATCTAACTTAACCTTGTCTGCAGCAGACATAACTCCAGCAAGAGTTTGAGTTACCGGGAGTAAATTCTTGGTAGCTTCTACTTCTTCACCATATTGGTTATTTGCCTTATCCTTGGTTGAAGTCTTTACTTTGAAAGAAAGCTGAGTACCTGTTCGGGTTACAGTACTAACATCGGTAACCATGGTATCAGGCAAAGCATCAGAAGTACCTTCTTCAGCTACCAGTCTTTCTTCATGGTCATCGGTAATGTTAGTGAACTTATTATCTAAGGCAGTATCAGCATCGGTTCTGTCCTGAATTTCTTTATCGATACGTTTACCCAAAGCTGTATCGGCAGCAATACGGGCAGCTTCTTCTGCATCGATGTTATCCTGGAGAACTTTATCTGCGGCCTTTCTTTCCTCTCTCTCTGTATTTAAGTCAGAAGTATTCTGGTCAATCTTTGCTTCTAATCGAATATCCTCAGCCTTACGAGCAGCGATTTCATTATTCAGCAAATCGGTAATGGCAGTATAGTTACCATTAATGTTATCCTGAATACCCTGAATCAATTCCAGATTACGTTGAATATTAGCAGCATTCTGAGTTACCAGAGCATTGGTAGCATTCAAGGAAGTTAACAGCTCCGTACGAGTTTCAGTTACGAAAGTTCTCAACTCATTTACCGTAGTAGTAAGAGTATTACTTAAGTTAGTGAAAGTCTGTTGCAGAGTATTATCTCCTTGTTCACGCAGATTCTTTTCAGCTTCAAGCTTATTCTCCAACTCAGTAAGCTTAGCAGTCATAGTTGCTGCAAAGTTGGGGTCATCACCGAGAGCCTTAGCAATCTCGGCCAAAGTATCAAGTACCTCTGGAGCAGAGCCAATAATCTTTTGGATAGCTGCCTCTACTTGTTCAGCACTCTGGAAATCTGAATCGTTTAATAACTCAGATACCTTAGTGATGTAATTTGCATGTTCTTCGATGCCATCCAACTTGGCATATAGCAAGTCAGTGAAGTCATTTGAAGAAAGTACTTTACCGTCTACCTTATCTACCTTCTTTCCATCCATTGCCTGGTCAGCAGCAATTCGATCTGCTTTTTCCTGAGCAATAGCATTATTAATAAGGGTATCTTGGTTAGCACGTTCTGTAGCTTCCTTATCGATATTATTCTGCAACTCGGTATCACCAGCTAAGCGGTCATTCTTTTCGGTAAGTATATTTTGGTTGATACCCGCCATATCATCTTTATGGTTCTGAAGGTTGGTATCAATCTTTGCCTCAAGTGAAGTCTCTTTGGCAATTGCTCGGTCTTTCTCTGCATTAATAGCAGTAGTATTAGCATTTACCTTTGCTTTTAATTCATTCATAGCATCGGTATTACCTGCCTCTAGAGAATCAATACGAACTCCCAAAGCATTATCACCAGCAATACGGTTTTCCTTTTCTTGTTCAAGCTTAGTATTAAGGCTAGCTACCTCAGATTCCAAAGCCTGCTTAGCATTATCCAATTTAGCCGTAAACTCAGTACTCAAGGCTTTATCGGCTGCAGTACGGTCTGCTGCTTCTTTATCCAAATTTACCTGAAGAACTTGGTCTGCAGCTTTTCTTTCTACACTCTCAGTATTAAGGTCAATATTGAGAGTATCGATACGAGAACTCAAAGCACTATCAGCATTGGTACGGTCAACTATTTCCTCGTTAATCATATCCTTAACTTCCTTGTAGTTATCCCCTACAGTCTTAGTTAAGTTTGTGATTGCCTCTGAATTTCTTTCGATATTATGTTGGTTAGTAGTGATTGCCGTAGTATTGGCATTTACCTGCTCGGTAAGCTCATTACGCAAGGTATTGATAGACTCTTGCATACTCAAAGCCAAGTCTGAGATACGCTGGTTAACATTAGCCAAACTTTGAGTATATGCTTCATCGGCAGTCTTTCTTTCGGCAATCTCTTTATCCAAGTTAGCCTGAATTGTGGCATCGGCATCTTTACGGTCTTGGATTTCCTTGTTAAGGTTATCCCTTACAACCCCGAGTGCAGCATCTCCAGTAGCAGACTTATTGTCTACGTATTCTTTCAGTTTAGTTTCAAGGGCAGTATCTGCATCCTTACGAGCTTGAACTTCAGCAGCTACTTCAGCACTGTTTGCCTCATCCCCTGCAATACGGTCTTCGATTTCTTGGTTAACCTGTTCTGTAATTGCAGCCAACTTCCTAGTGATAGTAGTTGCAAAGTTGGGGTCATTTCCAAGGGCATCAGCAATTTCCTTAAGAGTATCAAGTACTTCAGGTGCTGAACCAATAATCTTTTGGATAGCCGCATTTACTTCCTCTTCAGTTTGGAAACCGGCATCATTGATAAGCTGAGAGAGATGGGTAATATAGTTTGCCTTTTCTTCTATGCCATCAAGTTTAGCTTTGAGTATATCGGTAAAGTCGTTCTTAGTCAAAGAATAACCTTCACGTTTATCTACCTTCTTAGCATCAAGGTCTTTATCACCTTTTTCTCTAGCAGCAGCCTCGGCAGCAATGGCATTAAGTAATTGTTCTTTGTCTTCTACACCCTGCTCTTTTATATCCTCAATTTTATGTTCGAGAACTAAATCCTGAGCAGCACGAGCAGTAGCCTCTGAATCTATATTGTTCTGTAATATCTGGTCTGCAGCAGTACGTGCTTGAGCTTCTTGGTCAATTTTACCTTGAAGAGCATTGTCTGCATTAGTACGGTCTGTTACCTCTTTAGAGATTTCATTATGAAGAACTTGGTCCTCAGAATGACGGTCTACCTTCTCTTGGTCAATTTTACCTTGAAGAGCTAAAGTATCAGTCTGACGATTAGTGATTTCCTCGTTAATCTTAGAATCCAGTACAGTATCTGCATTTGTACGATTTGCAGTTTCTTCGGCAATCTTTGCCTCGAGTGCGGCCTTATCATTGATATGTAGAGTCTTAAGGTCATTTACACTTTCCTTAATCTCATTATCGGCAGCAATACGTTCATCTTTTTCCTTTTGGATAAGGTCCTTGAGTTCCTTCTCAAGTTCACCATTATCTTGATTTACCTTATCTTCAAGGTCTTTTATGTCTTCGGCATTTTTATCTACCTTCTTCTCAACTCGGTCGATTTCGGCTTTTAAGTCTGCCTTAACAGTATCAACCTTCTTATTGATTTGGTCTAACCCATATTCGAGGTTATCCTGAACTGCTGCTACTGCAGCACCCAGAGCAGCTTCGGCTTCCTTAGCACGATTAACCTCTTCGGTTAAAGCAGTACGAAGGTCGGTTAATTTATTAGTGATGGTAGTTGCAAAGTTGGGGTCATTGCCCAATGCTTCTGCCAACTCTTTAAGAGTATCAAGGGCATCATCAGCACCATCAACCAAATCACTAATCATCTGTTTAACTTCTTCCTCGGTTTGATATTTCAAATCATTCTCAAGCTGAGAAACTTTAGTGATATAATTTGCATGTTCTTCGATGCCATCAAGTTTAGCCTTCAACTCATCGGTAAAATCATTTTTCGATAAGTCGTATCCTTCTTTCTTATCTACCTTATTCTTGATAGAAAGTACGAAGGCCCAGAACTCATTTATAGTTCCTCCAAAGCCAGCTTTAACAAAGTCATCATAGTAACCCTGTAATAACCGCTGGTCTATTTCTTCGCAGGTATAATACTTACTTACATACATATTTTATAAAATTTAAGGATTAATTACTGCACGTTGACGACCCAGTAAGAATTCAGAATCGATATCCCTGAATGGTTCTCCCTCTGAACCACAGAAGGCATTCATTGGTACATCCGGATTTTCGGGGTCTACATCTCCACCGTCCTCAATATCTCCCCGTATGCAAGCATAATCAGGAAGCCTATTTACACGGAACTTTATTACCTGGCCTATACCAGGATGAGGTATTATTTTATCCCAGATATCCCCGAAGTAATCTTGAAAGCAGGTGACAAATTTGTTTCCGGTCATCGATTGAAATGCCGTTACATCATTGCCATTACCTTTCATTTCAATATGAACTCCAGAGGTACCATTGAGGATAACCAGATTACTATCAAACCAAATTCCACTGTTTGTAGTAATTGGTGTCCACCTCAGTACTAACATCTTTGCCATATACTTTATTTTTATTCTACAAATTCAACTTTGGTATCTCGGTCTCTCTTTAGGATAATCATGAAAACTAAAGCCTCATCCTTTGCCTGAGCAGTCTGAGTATCTCCAGAAGGCTTATACGTTATACCATTAATTACAAACCTATCTTGTTCCCAATTAAAATCCCAATAACCTTCCGGTGTAAGATAACCGATTTGTTCTATATAAGATTTAGAAATTAGTATTGATAAGTTTTCATCATCCAATTCTCCTGAAATAGTTGCCTTATTGATAGGCCAGTTTCTGAAAGCATTGTAGTAACATAATGCCTCGATTTGGATGTTATAATATTTAGGTATACTGTCTTCGGCATGACTGAGAAGCTGATTAACATGTTTGGCCCAGGTTATGGATTGCCTACCAGCATCCCAATCTAAGAAGTCAGTGATAATTTTCTTGTATCTATCCCAAGAGCGGTTCTTTACCATTCTCCAGGGTTCTTTTGTCATAACTTAGTTAGAATTGATTTCTTACCACCTTTCACTGGAGCACTTGGATTTGGCCCATCTAATACTCCAGGTTGCCTTCTGTTAACTACTTTTGGGACTACGGTTCTAAATACTTCATCACAGAACGGTAAGTAGATTTCCAATCGTGAAGCTAACATACAAAGGTTCTTTCTTAATTCATCTATTAATCCACCTGGTTGCATTGCTTGAGAAAGTGTTTTCCATAGGGAACTTGTAGCATCTGCCAAGGTATCATAATATTGCACTTCAGTAGGCCCAGTAGTGATTTGTTTTATCCTATCACCTCGGGCAAGTTCGGGTTTAGAAGTACCATCACCAGTTTGTTCTTTGGTAGAAGTTAATTGACTTAGGTATTCTGAAGTACTTGTTAATAGATTAAGTATCTTCACATTGAGAAAGTCCCATGCTGCCAATTCCATTATTAATTGGTTTTCTAGTGCTTCATACCATAATTCATCAGTATACTTATCTGCAGGAATTTGGTGATTTACTAGAGGACCAATATAATATTGCCATTTGGTGATGTAGATAGATTTATCTTCCCTGGTCATTCCCTCTGATATCTCTGAAGGAATATAGTGGTCGATTAAGTTATATATTGTATCGGCTAATGCCGTATGCCCATAATCACAAACTACCAGAGTCTTATCTACGGTGATATCTAAACCATTCGAGTTGGTTACATGTAAGGTTACTGTATAGAAACCGGGAGTTTCATAAGAATAGGAAACATGTCTTCCACCATTGAAAACCTCTCCCTTATCATCGCCAAAGTCCCAGTCAAAAATGGATTTGGCCGGGACTTTGGATATGACTCTGAATGAAACTTCCAGACCTGACGTAACGTACAAAAAGTCCAGATTGTTATTCATATTAGTCTGTCTTATGTAATTTTCATATATTACCCTTTAGAAGAGGATTCGAATTCTTCCAGCAAAGCCTGAATAAGTGTTTCTACTGTATCATCTTTCTCGGCAACGATTTCATGAAGACCTGCTACCAGTTTCAGTTCTTCCAGGGAATAGCCCTTTGCAAGTTTTTCAAGAGTCATGCCTTTCTTGAACTGAGCGTTCAGTCTCTTATCCAACTTTTCGATGTCGGCCTCTGAATACTTTTCGATTTCTGATTTATCAGCAAGGATAATCAGATGGCCAGAGGCAATTGCCTTCTGAATCTTTGGTGCACGGAATTGACGACGAGAGAGTTCCTTGTCTTCTCCTCTACAAACGGTAATACCAGTTGATTGGTCATGAAAACTGTAAGCTCTTGGTCCCACAGTTACTGTATATTTATCTTTAGCCATATTTCCTAAGATTTAAAAATGATTAAAGAGAGGATAGGTCTTTTTAGTTACCTACCCTCTCAGGGAATTTATATAGATGAAACCGGACGTCCCTTATTATTCTAGGTTAACCATCAAATATGGGTCTACGTTCATGAACTCGGGGAAACCGAATTCTGAGAACTTCTTGTCAGCAGCCAGCAACAGAGTTGCATCCTGGTACATCTTAGAGAAGCCAGTAGTCAAGCTTGCATAGATTGCCTGAGTCTGGTTAGAAACGATTCTTTCAGATTCAAGCATCAACTGACGAGCAGTAAGCTTAATCAAGGCAGCAGATGTATCAATCAACAGCAACTGTTGGTCGGGTGTACCCGGGTGAATGTAGAAGTCAGCATTCTTGGGAACAGGAGACTTAACATTCAGGGTAGCTTCTGTAGTACCAGAGTGACGATCCTTGAATTCCGGCAAGTTCAGCATTTCGATTGCCTGGTCTTCACCACCAATCATAGTTTGGAAGTTACGTCCCATACGAGCAGCACGTACCCAAATATGCAGAAGGTCTTTGTAAGTGATACCATTAGTTGTTTCGTATACACCGATTACCGGGGCAGACTCAGAGCCATCAGGGTTGTTACCATTGATAGCAACGTCCATAGCCAGAGTATCCAGAGCATAACCCAACTGAACGCCAAAATCACGAAGGTAGATTCCCAAGACATCGAGCGAAACATAGTTACGAACTTCATCAGTAAGTTTGAAACCTTTTCCGATTTTGAAGAGGCTAACTGATTTCTGTCCGAAGCTAACATCACCCAATGGGATAGTTTCTGCCTCATTAACCTTTGCAGGGGCAGCATCCGACATGTTAACCATCGGCATGATTGCTTGTAAACCATTGATTGGTTGGTCAGATGCAATGATATTTGGATAGAACGGAGCCTGGCGCATACCCAATGTGATAGCAGCACGGATGATTTCCGGAACAATCCAACGAATATTCTGTTGGGGCATTGTAAAGATGTTCTGCATCGTGTCCACTTTTGGATTGATGCCCATCTTTTCAAAAAGTTCATCTTCTGAAATACCCCATTTACCGGTAACCAATTCTCCAAAAGTTACCTCTACAGGCTTCTTGTCCTGTGAACCGGAACGAACAGCTTCCAAGCTTCTTACCATTTCCGGCAGCTCATTCATAAAATCCTGAGCCTTCAACTTTGTAATATCTATTTTATTTTCCATAACTTCTTTTCTCTTATTTGATGAGTACTTGAATTACCTCATTTGCCTCTTCTGCTGGATTAAGGGCAATGAACTGGGTTGAAGTTGCTTGGTTAGCTTTTACGAATCTATCGTTAAGCAATTCTCCATCGGGAGTTACATAGCCAGCTTCGATATTTTCGTTTGATACCCAGTTACAAATCATGTAACCTTCCATAGCTACTGTTACCTCTACCGGGAAATTTCTTTGAGGTTGATAAGCAGGGTTAACGTTATCCGTTACTGCTACACCCAAATAAACTTGAGTAGCTACATCAGTGCAAGGGTAAATCAAACCTTCTTCATTCAAAGCTACTGGCATACCCTGTACGATTTTCTCTCCAGCTTTAACATTGAAAGCCTGGTGCAATTTGTGTGACTCACTTTTGTAAATCACCGCTCTCGGGGTTCTTTCCCCAAAGAGAGTAAGTTGCTGAGGGTCGTTTACGATTTTAGTTTTTTCCATAACGCGGATTATTTATATTAGTTATTTGATTTTGTTTCGATACAAGTTATCGATTACATTCTTAGTACTCGGAGATTCTGAATTCCGTTGGGTATCAGTACCCTGGGTTCCAGTTTTACCCTCGGTATCATCCTCAGCAATTGAGGAAGCACGGTTGACGTCCTTAGAACCACATTTTGAGCAAGTGAGAGGGAACTTCTCTTCCAAGCGAGCTTGGTAATCCTTTGTCAAGGAAACAAGAGTAGTAATACCAGTAGTCTCGGCATTGAGCATCGTAACGATTGTCTCATCTACCTTATCACCCATCAACTTCTTGTAAGTTTCTACGGCATTTTCACGGAGAGAAGCAATGTGATTCTTTCCTACAGTTGCCATTTCCTTCAAGTTAGCTACTTCAGCATTCAAGTTGGTAATCTGTTCCGTAAGAGAAGTTTTCTCTGTAGTAAGATTATCTACCGAAGTTTGCAATTCGTTTCTGGATGATACCAAAGTCTGAATGCAGGCAATTACATTTTCCTGATTCATCTCTTTACCTTCTTCCAGGGTAAGCATGTTATCCCCAAAAAGGCTTTCAAGAAATTTTTGTAATTCGTTCATGTTATCTTTATTTGAATGATTATCATTGGCATCATTATCATTAAAAGAACCCTGAGTATCGTTCTTTTCTTGATATGATGTTAAATCTGATTTATAATCAGTAAAGAAGTATTGCTTCGATTTATCATCTCTATACTCTTCATAGGATGCCCAAGTTCTTTTGGCAAAGGTTGGGTTAATGATTTTACCATCCGAGCCAATTTTCTGGGCAAATGAATCAGCACCATGTGAAACTAGTGAGGTCTCAAGGTAACGAACAATTTCAGTAACCATTCTACGTACCATAACTCCCTTAGAGTCATAAGTACCCAGTTTCTGATAAAATTCGTTATCTTCCATTTGGGGATGGGATTTATCCCACTTAAATTGTACAGTAACTGAATTACTATGAATTGAAGGTGGCTCCATAAGGATGCCTCTAGCAATTCTTGGGTTTGCCTTACCATCGATTTTCAGAATACCGTTGATACCAGCGGGTATAGTAAAGCTACCGTCTTTATAGGATTCCTGCCACATTACTTGTGATACAGCACCAATAGCATTACCAATGTTGGTTTCATGGTCACAGTTTACTGTTTGACCAAGCAACATCTTCATAGAAGCCTTTAGTACTCCGTTCTGTCCAAAGTCTGTCGGGTTCCAATTCTTAGATACAATCGTTTCTGAAAGTAATCTGAACATTGGTTCGATAAACTCTTCGTCCTTAGGAGTTAGTTCCGATTTGTCTAGGTTGGGATAGTAAGTATTATAATCTATATCCCCTCCCCAAAACCCAAATTGAGCAATGGAATCCGGTGTAGGATTTTTCCATTTGTAATAATTCTCTGAGAAAGCCTTGGCTCCCACTGCTTCTGGGATATACCCAGCCATAATGGTATGGCCTTGACCTATCACCATAGAATCAAGATGCTCTTTGTTTTTCTTTGTAAATTTACTCATCTTGCTTTAGTATTTTGGTCTCCTCGAGAAGGAGCCGGGTTATTCTTATCTCTTGACCTACGAGCAGATTGGTTTTTATCATCTTGCCTTTGTTTCTTCTTAGTTCCTTCTTGTGGGTCTATATTACCTCCCTTAGCAAATTGGTCCTCAAGTGAAACTCTTGGTTCTTTCTCATCAGGAGAATCATAACCCATTGCCCAAGCATATTGCTCTTGACTAATGATACCAGCCTTATACAATAAGTCAAGGTTCTGTATCTTATACTGAAGACCTTGTTGGATTTTAACTTCATCAGAAACTGTAGAAGTTCCCCAATCAATCTTCATCCCCTTATTATTAAAGCCTGCCAGACGCAGTTCTAGAGAATAAAGTCGGTCTAATACATAAGCTACAAGCATTTGGATATTTTTTAACTGGCTAATCATCTTAGACAGCATTATACCCGTTGCACCTTCACCCGTAGTAGATGATACCCCAATGATAGAGCCATTGACTCCCAACCCATTTGCTACAGATTGTTGGTTCATATTCCAAGGCTTCTCTATATTACCGAGCTCCTTAGTAGTAGAATTTAGTTTGAATTCATGGTCATCTATGTAACCAGCAACTACCCCATCCTTCATACCCTCTTTAACATTACGTTTGAGGATATTGAGTTCATGGTATAATCTGGATTCATAAGATTTGATACTCTCATTTGGCCTTTGTGGAGATTTCTGCATCTTAGCTTCTAAGAAACCCACCATACCACAAATCTCCATGATATGTTTGAAGTTAATCTTCATATCATTTTGTCCTTTGAGAGAATCCAATGCAGGCATAAATGGAGGAACTCCATAAGGTTCATCTGTATCATTGAACATACCAACATAAAAATAGGTTTCTGGGTTAAGTTTAATGTAATCTTGTTGCTTAACAAAGAAATTAATGTTCTTTTGGTAAGGAGCATACACCCCATTTAATTCACGTTTAAACTTGATGTGTTCTGGTTTAAGGAATAATACAGTAGCCAAACCATCAAGCTTGTCATTTGGTACGCCTTCTACAGATATTGCCCCACTTACAAGAAGTTGAACAATCATTTTGTTAACTAAACCATCTATACCAGCAGTATATCTGGTCCATCCCTTGGTGGCTTTCTTAAGATGTTCTCTCATCTTTGAAGCCTCTTCATCGGTATTATTAGGGAAAGTTACTGTATGACTGGTGTTAGCTAACTTAAACATATCTTGCAATGCGATGCCCATATCGGGATTTACTTTATATAAATCCCGAATTAAAGGTATCACATCAACACGAAAAGAGGGTTCAACTAATTTAGTCAACCCTTGTAATGATGTAATTAAGTTATCGCTATCATCGTCAACTGAAACCCTACCAGGCGAAATCGATGTGGCAGGCTTCTCCTCTTTATTAGAGGATGTACCATTCTTGGGAGGGTCCTTCTTACGTCCCCAACCCCAACTAAAATTGAAGTACTTTTTCATCTTGGTTGTACGATTACGTTAGTTTTTCCTTTCCTTATGTGATTACATATTGCTTTTCCAAAGATATCATCATCGGCATATACATCCCCCTCAAGGTCTACATCTACAGCTGAATTGTTAGCCCTATGTTTACCCATTGCAACAGGTCTACCTAAACCATCATAAATGAAGGTATAAGCTTCTTGTACAAAGAATGGGTCCTTAATGATTACGTTATCTAATCGAATATCTTCTTCCAAGTTTTCTATTATCACTGAACGATTCTTTTGGGTGGTTAACCAACCAGGGGATTTATCCATTTCAGGTCTACTTTTACCTTTTTTCTTCAGCATCTTCTGGTAGTAGTAAAGGTTAGGGTAGCCTTCGTCTTGAAGCTTAGAAGTTACTGATAAACCAACGTCATTGGATTCTGGAGCTATTACTGCCCAGTTAAACAACTTCCCAGTATCACCAAGTAACTTAGCATAAGCTCCCACTGCCATTCTTCCCTTATATACTACTTGTTCTTCTCCTAGCTTATCCATACAAGTAAATGAAGAGTAGTCAGAAGCTCTACCAGTTGAAACGTCTGCACCAATGAAATATTCTTTATCTGATTCGGGTTCACAGAATTGTCGGTATTGACCATTAAATCTCTTCTTAATAACTGGGTAATCACTAAGGCAGTCTTCGATAGCTTTAATATCGGCTAAGTCGAAGACTGTATTACCAGATGATAAGAAGTCACCATCAATTTCTTGTGCAGTTCGTTTTGCTCCCAAAGCAGAAGACATTTGGTTATACCAATTGATATCTCGTTCTGGGTGCATTTGCCAGTATAATCGAATTGGGTTAAAAGGATTACCTCCTGCAATGGCATCTACCCAAGTTGAGTGATAGAAATTACCAACTCCATAGGGAGTGGAATTGACGATGGCAGCTCCACCAGTGGAAAGAGTAGGGAATGCAGCAGCCCAAATTTGAGCAGCCCATCTTACTACTGCTGCCTCGTCAATTACCAGAAGAGAAAGGGATTCCGAACGACCGGCTTCGGATGATGTCGGAATAGATTCAATAAATGACCCATTATCAAATTCTATCATGGAAGCAGAACCGTATTCTCCAGCTCTACCATTGATTATGGGAGTTTGAAGGTACCATGGAAGATTCTTGTACATGAACTTAATCTTCTTAAGTACCTTCTTAGCTGTTGTGTCCTTGATAGATATAATGTTTATCTTTTTGTTGGGATGGTACATCGCCAACCAAAGACAGTACATAGAAATAAGTTCTGTAATTCCTGCCTGACGGAACTTGAGAATGATATTGAATCGTTGGGCAATGAAATTGTAGAGAACTGATTTCTGAAATGGGTATAAATCAAATCTTACCTTTCCTCTTACTGGATGTATCACATAGCAAAAAAGGCTAAAAAAGAAAACATCACTAGAAACTCGGGATAGGTTTGATAGCTCCTCCCGAGTTAATGTAGTTCTAGTTTCTGAGATAGTCTTTGCCATATCTAAAAGTTATACGTTATTTGAAATTCGATGTCAGTACCCATCCCTGATTTTATCTTCGGATAGTAAAAGGTATTGACTCCGAGTTTGTAATTAAATCTCTTAGTCTTGATTGAAAGACCAGCTCCCATATCGAAGA
>ULYX01007961.1_pt1 | contig 32286 bp, 49 predicted proteins | sample 1962591 | NCBI WGS metagenome assembly ULYX01 (sample SAMEA4835874, study PRJEB28245) | human gut metagenome | biome: gut microbiome; material: fecal sample | place: Denmark | collected 2008
TTCTCCATATTTTGTGTATTAAAATTAACTGCTCCCCACTGTATAATTGCGTCTCCAAAAAAATGTCCTAAGCAAATATATCCGTTCTTGGCAATATTATATCTAATACCCTGACTTTCGAGCCATGTTTCTATTTGTTCCTGCGCCCATTCTTTTACTTTGCTTTTTATGTTGTCTGTGGTGGCTGAAGCTATGCCAAATACCTCCTGTATCACTTCTTTACCATAGCTTTTTATCTTATCTTTTATCTTGGTTGCGTTTGCTTCCGTTATATTGAATAAAGTTTTAAATAAATTAGCATGTGTTGTGTTATCTTCATTGTGATTTTCAATATAATGGTTCAATATTGAAACTGTAACAAGACCTGCTGAATCAATCGTTGCATTTATCATTTCTGCATTACTTATCGCTACATTTATGCTGTAACTTGCATTAACAACATATTTGCTTGTTTTTGCCGGCACAAAATCCGGATTGTTGTCTGTAGCGTACATATATAATATTTCACCATCATCCGGGTCTTTGGCTATTACGCCCATTTCTTTGGCATAAAAGCCTATATTTACATCTTGGTTTGTTATAATTCCTGTTATTGTGCAGATACCGCCGTCTTTCGGTGTTTTATCGGATATTCCTACATCTATTTCATGCTTTTTTAAAGCTGTAAATTCTTGTACGTTTTCACCTTCTCCCGGTGTTCCGCTGCCTAATTCTACTCGCAAAAGTTCCAGTTCACACTCGCCAGCTTCAACTTTTGCTTGTAAATTCAAACCTTTTTGCGTAAGTATCATGCCGTTCCATTCACTCATGTTTCATCCTCCGTTTTTATTTCATATTCTTTTAAACTTGTTGCCTTGGCTAGAGTTGTGCTGTTTACATTAACATCTACTTTATTCAAAGAATTTAAATCTATGTCATTTACTTTATATAGATTAAACGACCGTGCATAATTTATTTTTACATCAAAATCCAATGGCCTTATAAAATTATCTATGGATATATTGGTTTCTCGAAGCTGTCCTATGTCAGCCAACATATATTTTTTGTTATCGATATTTACTTCGGTGATTATTCCAGCCATATCGATATCCATATATTTGATATTGGATATTTTACCTAATCTATACTGTTTCGGATTAACAACAGTATCATCTATTGTTTTTGGTTCTAAATAGTAAGAGCGCAGAGTTCCAACTTTTGACCCGATATATCGACGGCTATCCAGTGATATATTTACTGAATACGTATACCCTAAATGTGCAGGTTTATATGTTTCAATAGCGTCAGATAAACTATCTAGATCCAGTTTCTGATTGCCGTTTAAAACTACTTCAAACCAGTATTCAGGATTATGCTGGATTATATAGCCGGATTTATCTTCACAAAACATATTTATGAGATTATTCATAAATGCTTCAGATACGGTATTTAATCCTTGCAATTTCAACAGTATCTGTATACGTCTGTCTTCTATGCCGGCATTTTCTTTTACGGATATCCCAAGAACTCTTTCCCAGTCAGAAAGGCCCCAAGTTGCCGTTTCAACAAAAAGCTGATTTTTTACATCCAATACAGCAAGTCTCAATTTTTCGTGTTCATCATCGCTGATTAACTCTGTGTTTTTAAAGTCATCATCAATCGGCAGAAATTTCGGCAGATGTTTCAATGTTTTTACAGGTGTTCGTCTAAGTAGAAATAACATTAAAATCCACCTCATTTTCTAAAATTGGTAACTGTTCTTCGGTGAGAGGTATGTTTTTTGCCTCACCGTTTAAAGTCAGACTGTAATAGTCAATAACGCCACTGCACTCTAAAAGTGTTTTGCCGATATGAGCAATGGATACGTAACCACGATTAAAGCCTATTTCTTTAAAATACGTATCAACCTTTTCTTTGAATTCATCCTTATTTACGCTGCCGTAAATATTGGCTGCTACTTTTACATTCACGGCAGTTGCTGATACTACGGTTAAATCTGCGCCGATCGGTTTTTCTTCTTCAAGGTAGGCACGGACTTTATTTAGCAGTGTTTCATCAGCAACGTTCAGATTTGCGTCAATTATAACCACCTTGACTGTACCGTTGCCATTCCAAAGAGGAATACATCTTGCACCACCTACGCCTTCAATCTCACGTGCCCAAAGTTCGTAATTATTCTTATTGCCGCTTGTAGCCGGATTTCTGACTTTAAACAGATACCTGTCGAGTAATTCAGCATCCGTTTCTTCGTCATAACCACCCGTTGTCGGTTCGGAATTTATCACACTGTTTATGCCGGGAATAGACATGGAAATAACATTTATAGTTTCAGCATCTACATTGCCGATAACTCCGGCAGTTACAGCTTCAATATTTATTTGCCCGTTTTCTTTTATTTCCGTGTTTTCGATAGCTACAAACTGGATGCCGCTTTCCGTTGCAAAAGTAGCACCTGCGTAAATCGTGCCGGTGCCCTTTACAGTCAAAACACCTATAGCTTTGGTGGCTTCCTTTCGGATAACGCCGTATTGTTTAGCTATCATGGTCAGATATTCGCCGTGTGATGTATCTGCAAAGGCGACTTTGTTCAATTCCTCAAGCTCAACTTCAACCTTGGCAAATTCAATCGAGTTGCTGGCAAGTGCATCATACTGAAACGTACCTTCAAACAACCCTGTTTTTGCTTTGGAACTATTAATCATTTCCTGCAATATGTCTTTTTGTTCTCTTGCCTTATACATTAATCACCAGCTCCCCGTAAACCGTAGTTAAATCAATTTCACAATCAATATTTGTCTTGTCGCGCGTTATATTAATAGAATTAATAGACTTTATATACGGATTTACCATTAAACATTCAATTATGGCTCGTTTAAATTCGGAAATCCGCTCGCCGACCGTCATGACTTTGCCGATAAACTTTTTAAGCTCGATACCGTACTGCCAGCTATACGCCGTGTATCTGAAACGTTCGGTCTTTAATGCCTTATAAATCCAGACTTTTATAGCTTCATTTCCTTCAACTAACAAGTGATTACCGGCATTATCATAGATGAACTTGTCCGTGTCGAAATCCCATGCGTATTCTTTGTATAGTGGTAAATCTTCTTCTACAGTAACTATATTTGTGCTGGTAAATGGAAAATCATCACTCAAGTTTTACCACCTCTTCATTTATAATATAGAGCTGACCTTCTGCGCCTTCACACGGAAGGATACTAACCCAGTCGCCGACTTTAAGCGTATCAGTGTAGATAAAACTTTCGGTATAATCGTTATCTATGCTGTGATTATGGCTTTCATAAGAACTGTCTCCGCTGCCGCCTGATTTATTCTGCGTTGCCGAAACCAAATGTCCTCGTGCCGCTCGCTCGTAGCCTACAAGAAGGCGTTTTGAAATATAGGCATTTTCCTTTGTAAGCTCAATGTTATTTGCCTTAACAATAAAGTTCGGCGGCGGCTGAACTACAATACCGATAAAAGCACTGCGCGGAACGTGAGACTGTGCAACGCTATGCATTATATTTACGATTTGCTCGACACTTGCTTCTGCGCTTGGAATTTGTGCCATTTTATATCACCTACTTTTTCGTTTCTTCTTGCGGAGCTTTTTCCTCGTTCATCATATTTTCAAATTCAAGTTCAATTTTCATCATGTGGTTGCCGTTTTGAAATGTGTGTACATCAGATTTAACCCAGAATTTACCGGCGTTTAGGCTGTCTCTTATTTCTATAGAATAAGAGGATTTAACTCGATAGTCGCCGATGAGTGTGAGAGAACCGCTTCTATCCGGTCCTTTCAGCATTGCTTCGACTTCTTTGTTAGTATCCTTGTTTGGGTCGGTTTTGTAAACGTCCTGTATCATGGAGTATTTGCTAATCCATTCATCATTACGCTTATATCCCGTCATATTGCCCTGCTGGTCGGTAATCATTATCTGATTTATCATGTTTTCAATGCTTTCCTTATAGGTGCTCTCTGTCATATTGCTACGGCTGTCGGCAACATAATTTTCGATTAACGTACCTTTTAAGATGATATCAAGCTGGTCGTTGTTCATAATCGGGTGATATTTTTCGCCCGTTTTTTTACTGGCCTCGGTATAAGCCATCATGATTATCTGGTAGCCCGTCTTACGGTCCGCGATGAAACTTACCGGAACGCCCGTTTTAATCAGATTGCCAACTTTGACGCCAAGCTCTCTGCATATTGCCGCCGTTATATCCTCAGCCGTTATATTTACAAATTTCTTTGTTGTTTTGGATTTACTCAAAATAAATAGATTATCAAAGGCTGTAATCCGCACATTCGAATTTTGCCTGTTTTTCTCTACATCAAAAACGTTGCCACGAAATACGATATTATTTTCTTCATCATAGCCGAATACGGTTTCGCCGTTATTTATCACAAGTACCGGTACATTCGGGTCTCTGTCGTCCTGTACATAGTCAAATACAAGTTTTCTTGCCACCTGCATACGGCTGCCGCTCCACGTTATCTTTTTTACTAAAGCGGATATGTCTTTGTCTTTATGAAATATCTTCATTTCAGCTTCTTCCTTAAATTAAGTTTCGTTACATTGTTTATGGCCAGATTTTTCAAGTCATTTGATTGCACAATATTTCGCCAATGGCTGTAGTCGCCGTAAACTTTTTTGGAAGCATCTAAAATATCATCGGTTTTATCTACCCAACTTTCGGGATTTTCCGGTTCATCAGTACGCTGTTTCAACCCCGTTGTTTCATCAATCTGTTTATCATTATTGGCAGACGGCGTATTAAGTTCCTTATATTCAACAAAAGATAATTTATAATAAATATCCCTTGTGCCGTCCTGTTCACGGTAGGTGAATTCCCGAAGCCCCATCATCAGGTTTACGGGGCTATCGGTTATTATCACCCTTATCGGCTTTTTAGCTTCCTTCCATTTCGTGAGTAGCTCCACGCATTCAATCGGAGTTTTGACATCTCCCACGATAAACGGATAATCATGTTTCGGATGCGGGAAAAAGCTGGAAAAACTAAGCCGTTTGAGTTTTGCATTGCCAAACAGCATAGCTTCACCGAAATCCAAAATGTCTACCGTTTCATTGTTTTGCGCCGTTTTCATTTCATAGCTGCGCGGTGTTATTGGAATAATAAACTTTTCACCGTCTGAGCTCAATATAATCTGCCGTCTGCTGGCGCTTTCACTGCCCAATGCCAAAGACAGTAAGTTTACAACGTTAAATGCTTTATTCATAAAACTGTCAAAGCTCATCAGTATGCACCTCCGAAGTTTGCATCAACTTGCCGCATAAGAGACATCAGTCTATAAGCGATTTCATCAATATCCTGTTCATTGCGCACGACAAAGGTGTTTCCGGTAATTGTTATATTATTATTTCCGCCGTTTGTGTTTGTTGTAGAATTATCAATAGACATATTGGGCGTATTTTGTTGCGGATATTCTATAGTTGGCATTGAAGGAAAATCCAGCTGAGTTGGAAGTTTGTTAAAATCCGTAGATAAATCATTTTGAGTAATATTTTCTATTGCCGGATATATGCGACTGCCACTAGGAAGGTCGACAATTTCGCCGCCACGTTCATTAAACCGTGATAAACCGCTATCAAAATTTGTGATGTCTAAGATATTTTTGTCATTATTTAAACCTAAGTTTTGATTTAAATAAGTATTTTTAAACTCACGCTGAATAATACGTTCCGTAGTCTGTGCCGGATATATGCGACTGCCACTAGGAAGGTCGACAATTTCGCCGCCACGTTCATTAATCTCAGTCCATCCGCCTTTCCAGTTCATTGTGCCTGTAGCATTATGACCGATACCGCCATCAACAAAACTGAGTACGCTTTGAACAGGAGACGGTGCAGAATTTTTAAGTTCAATATATTTTTGTCTAATCGGTCCAAAAACATTTGTTTCAAACCAATTTACTACACCTGCCCATGCTCCCTGTATTGTTGATATTGCGCTGTTAATACCGTTTGCAATGGCATTTCCTGCACTTTGAGCCGCATTTGCCAGCGGATTGTAAACTGTACCGGTAAACCAGCTTACTGCCATATTCCATACATTCTGTATGCCTTCCCATGCGTTAACACCTGCTTGCTGAATACTGTTCCATATTTCCGTATTTACTTGAGCCTGCATTTGTGCATTTTGTATCTGTGTTTGTCCTGCTGTGTTTACCGTATCAGTAATACCATTCCAAATTTCCGTTGCAAAATCTCTAAGTCCACCAAATACCTGTTTTTGCCCCTCAACCTGTATTTGATTACTTTCAAATTGCATTTGTCCGGCAATGTTAACATTGTCAGTTATTTCACCCCAAATACCAGAAACAAAATCTCGAAAACCTAAATACATTTGTTGCTGGCTGTTCATTTGCGCCTGGGCGGATTGCAGTTGAGCCTGTCCGCTTTGTTCTGCAATATTATTAAATGAAGTACTTACTCCGTCATACTGCATTTGTGATATATTCATATTTGTTGCGGCTGACATGTTTTGAGCTTGTCCCCATGAACTGTCATTGATGCGTTTTATAATATTATCATCTGCAGAAAAATCGAAAAGTCTTGAAATACTGTCGGCAAATTGACTGCCTAAAATACTGCCGCTAATACCACCGATAGTACCGCCGATAATTGCACCGGCCCCTGTACCGATACCAGGAAGAACGGAACCGATAGCAGCACCTGTTGCTCCACCAAGTTTTGCACCTGTCCAGCCACCTGCAAGACCTCCGCCGGCTCGTGCAACGGCAGCGCCTTTTTCTCCCTCGTCCGCGCTATAAATATCATATGCGGCAAAAGGAATAGTAAGGGCAATGTTGGCTTTATTTATACCGCCGCCGTAATTCCAGCCTGTTCTTATTGCGTCTTTTGCCCTGCTCCAAATGGTAGGCTTTGCAGGCGGGGTTTTCGGTTTATCTGTAGGCGGCGCACTTGGCTCGTTTGGTGTCGGTGCAGGAACTTCATCCGGTTGATTTTTACCGTTTACATAAACGTTTTGAGCATTTATTATTATATCTTTAGCATTTTTTTGATTAGGGAGGTCTGTTGGTAAGTTTTTGGGGATACCTTTTGCTGCTTCAATAATTTCTTTTATCTTTGAGCCTATTTTTATTGTTATATTAAAGATTTTTTTTAAACCTATAAGTAAAGCTCCGCCGGCAAAAACAGAACCAATACCATCAAAAGCGATGAATTTATTTGTTAAATCAGTTATACCTCTGCCAACTAAAGTAAATAAATCATTGAAACCAAACCCATCTTTTAGTCCTTCAGTCCCTAATTTAACTAAATCTGTTAATTCCTGAGTGAAACTTCTAAGACCGGATGTACCGCTACCTGACATGAGTGTTATTTGAAAGTTTTCCCATGCACCAGATAACTCTTCAATATCACCTTTTAAGTTATCCAGTTGAGTGAGCGCCATTTCTTTGGCCGTAACCTTACTCATCTCTTCAAACATTTCCGTTACGCCTTCTGCTCCTTCACGCATAAGTATCATACCGCCACGAATAGCGTCAGAACCAAACATATCATAAAGCGTACTCATTTGTTCTTCTTTAGTTAAGCCTTTTAATTTTGACTGTAATATACCTGCTATTTCTGCTAAAGATTTAACCTCACCTTTTTGATTAAAAAATGCACTTGTTCCTTTTTCCGTTATAAGTCCTAATTTACTAAAAGCTGCTATTTGAGTATCTGTTCTTGGTATAAGGTTGGATAACATGGTTTTTAATGAAGTACCCGCATCTGAACCCTTTAATCCATTTTGAGCAAATACGGCTAATGCAGTATTTGTATCTTCAAAACTTACACCTGCGCCGGCTGCAACAGCCGAACACGCAGCCAAAGAATATCTTAATTCATGTACATCTGTTGCTGATGCATTGGCTGCACCTGCTAAAATATCAGCAGCGTGTGTGGCGTCCGTTACTTTAAATGCATTCATTGCTGTACTCATGGTTTCGGCAGCTTCTGCAAGTTCTAATCCGCCGGCAGTGGCTAAATTTAATGCAGCCTCAGAAGCTTCTCCTAAAACATCTTTCAGTTGTACACCAGCTTTTACAAGCTCAGTCATTCCTCTGGCCACATCTGTATTTCCAAATACAGTATCTTGCCCTAATTGCATGGCACGTTCTCTTATTTGAGACATTATTTCATCTCTAGATTGTCCATCTTGACCTTCTTTAGGAATAAGCGATTTTATAGCGGATAACTGATAATCAAAATCCATAGATGTTTTGATTGTGTCATAAGCTGTGTATCCGATACCTGCGGCACCAGCCATTTGCATACCAGTACCCATTAACATACCATCAGTAAAATTTCCCACACTGTTGTTAAAATTAAAACCGCCATTCGGCATATTAGTTTTAACATTAACATAAGCTGTGTAAGTTTTTCCTAATAATCCAGATAATTCACCTTTTACTTTAGTTATCGGCTGACTAGCTCTGTCTTTTACCGATATTATTGATGAATAATCCTTATTTTTAAAATCACTCAATAAACTTTTAACCTTAGAAATACCTGATGTTGCCATATCTTTTACAGATAAAGTTGCTTGATAATTTCCTTTTATACCACTTAAGCTTTTTTTCATGGTGTCAGTATTTCTAGTTACTTTTAATGCTTCGCCAGCAATACCAGATAGAGCATATCCTGTCTTTTTTAAACCAGCAGTCATTTTATCTTTAAGAACTAATTCTGCGCTAAGTATAAAATTGCTCATATTATGCTCCTTTCAGTCCGAATATACCGGCAAGTGATTTTATAATAAATTCTAATTTTTGCTGTTCTATTTCCTGTTCCTTCATCATAGCTGCATATACAAATAATTGTTCTACGCGAGATAAAGAAAAGAAATAATCGAGTTTGTGTCCTTTGAGGACTAGATATGCACAAGTAGTAGCTCTCCAGTCCTCATTTATTAGTTTTTTAGTTCTTCGTGCAATTTATATTTAACATCTTTATTAAATCCTGCACATTCCATGATTGCTCTACCGATATAAGCAATTTCGCCGATTTTAAATATCTTATTTACAATATCTGTCGGCTCTGTACACTCAAATTCCTTCTGCAATTCTTTATCTTTTAAATTAGGTGATACGAAAGTTTCATAGATAATATATTGGTCCGAATTACTTTCCATATTCTGAGCTTCCATAATCAGGCTTATTGTTGGTTGTTTTATTGTAACTGTGCCAAAATCAGGTATTTCTAAATCATAAAGTTTATTTTTTCTAGCTTGGATTTTTTCTTTATTTTTAATTAAATCTTGAATGCTAACTATTTTTCCCATAATAAAATCTCCTTTTTAAAATAACAAAGACCGCAAAAAGCGGTCTATTTTTATGCTGCAATTTCTTCAATAAATACAGAGTCTTCCGGAGTAAATCCGCCAGTATATTCTTTTTCAACAACTTTTCCTTTTTCAAAAGTCATCAATGTGAGTTCATTAAACCAAACATTTTCAACTGAAATCCGTTCTTTTTGTCCTTCTACCGCATCCGGGTCATCAATCAAACCAACAAAAGTAGCACGAGGGTCAAGACCTTGTTTCCACGCTTCAAGATATTTACTTATATTTCTGTTGATAACATTTTTAAGCGTGAAGGTAATATCACCTTTTAACGATACAATTTTACTGTCGACGCTGTTTCCGATTATTACATCTTCACGATTTGCCGTTACTTTAACTTCAAACTTTACTATTTCAAACAGTAATTCGTTGTCCCACCACGCTTTACCATGAGAACCATTCCAACGTTTATTACCACGATACTGATAAGCTTCAGCTTCACGTGCAAATTGTTGTAAATCAAATTTAAAATTCTTGATAAGATGTTTTGTTGTTACTGGAATGATTACTTGTTTTAATTCATGTTCATTCATCTATATCACCTACTTTCACATAACAAAATCAATCGTTAAATCTTCCATTGCATTTACTGGTGTAATACGGCCCGTTAAATAAACATTCGTTCCGGTGTTATATTCACGGATTTGCTGAACAGTCATATTTTCTACGTCTTCACCTTTTAAAATGGCATAATTTTTCTGCTGTTCCTCATCTATATCAACAGTATTTTGCGCCGTAGGACTATTATCTAGTACATTTCCTTTTAAGCCGCTAAAATAAACCATTATAGCCGAAATGAACAGCATTTTATGGTTGTAATCATTTATCACTTTGCCGGCATAATCAGATTTAAACGTATCTCTAATATCATCCTGTATCATATCAATACATTCAACAATTTTAATAAAACGAAAATCTTGACCTACATCTGTTGTAAAAGTAGTAAGCGAATTGCAGGCACGAGCAATTTTAACACCGTCTCCTTCACCTTCATCAATAAGCAAAAGCTGACCTTTATCAATTAGACTATCGATATCTTCATACGTTTCTACGCTTTCAACCTCAGTCAGTTGATAGTACGTTGCACTTCTATCAAGAGATAATCCTGCTAATATACCAGCAATACGTGCAGTATATTCTATTGCTGTATAAGTAATAAATTCTGGCTCTTCACTTTTGCTTTGACCATCAGCTATAACAGAAACATCTGTATATGCATCATCAACATATGCAATTTCTTCACTGTCAGTTTCAGTATAATTAGGATTAGCAACTTGAATATTCTCAGTACAAAAATTGATAATTCCCTTATCATCAGCTTCCTGATGAGCAAGAACCGCTTTAAATGTTTTCTTTTTATTATTGCGTTGAGTTTTAATCCAAGAAGCTAAATCTTCTTGTTCTTGATTAGTAGCAGTCGGAGCACAGATATAGTTCCACTTAATATTTGTTATTTCTTTTAAAACAGTATTTTGATTGAAAGTAGCTTCTTCAATCGTATCGAGTGGGATTGTATAAACTAAAATACGTAAAGGTGTCCCTAATAAACATTTTTTTATTAAGTCTACATTTTTATCAGTAATACCCGTTTCTGGTATATCTGTAATATCTGCAATTTTGTAAGATTTCATAGTATCTGTTTCTTCGTTTTTTAAAATCATAACAACAATACCACGAGCTGAACGAGCTATTGCTGTTGTCGATTTGGTTTTGAAATCTATTTGTACCTTAGGTAATCCAAAAACCTCTTTTTCGTTAGGCATAAATTTCCCTCCTATTCTCTAGTTATCGTAAAAGAAATTTTATGAGAAACAGCATTTTCTTTATTCGGTTTATATGTACCAGATAAACCTTTTAAATTGCCACTCAAATCAGTAATAGCAGTCAATTCCATGTCTGCAATAATATCACTACTAGCTTCAGAAATTATCATTTTTTCTGAAACACGTACCGTATCTTCCTGAACACTAATCACTTTATAAATATTATTGTTAACATCACAAACTAAATCTCCAACCTGAATTTCAGTTTTTACAGTAATATCACTTTTATTTACATCTGAATTTGGCGTAATTTCAACATTAGCTATATGCATCTTGGATTCTCCTTTGTTATTTCCGTAAAGACCATCGAATTTTAAATTGATTTCTTTTATAGCGTTTTCTATATTATTTAATTTGGGAGCAGTAATTAGTTCTTTAGGCTTCCAAACACGAGGCTTGTATCCCACATAAAAAACTCCTTCCTATGAAAAGAATGCACCTATACAAATCAGGTGCATTCATCAGATTTATTTTAAACTGTTTTCAAACCAAATAATTTTGCAGATAAATTAACAGTTGTATCTTCAACAGAAGTAACTGTAAATGCATCCCCATTTATATCAATAACAGTATCATTTTGAGCAATGGCTGTACCATTGTTTATTTTATCTGTAGTTGTTGTTCCACTAGGAGTTAATGCTTCTGTTGCTGTAAAGATACCCTGGCCTCTAACACCAATATCTCCAGTGTCACCTTTATCTCCTTTTGCGCCTTTTAAGTTTTTAAAAGCAAATGCAAATGTACGTGCTTGTTCCGTTCCACCTGGTGTTACAGTTACTTCTGGCGTTCCAGTATTAGCATCAACCGTTGCAGTTACTTCTGTAATAGTTGCTGCTGTTCCATCTGTACCTGGGTCGCCTGTATCACCTTTTTCTCCTTTAAGATTTTTAAAAGTGAAAACAAATGTACGTGCCTGTGCTGTTCCGCCCGGAGTTACTGTTACTTCCGGTGTTCCGGTATTAGCATCAACGGTCGCAGTTGCTCCTTCAATAGTAGCAGCGACACCATTTTCAGGCGCTTCAATCCATTTTGTTCCGCCACTACCATCACTAGCCAAAACATTTCCGTTTGTTCCGTTATCACTTGGCTTAGATAATTTACTATCAACTTTTGTATTAATACTATCCAAAGAAGCTGTCGCATTAGCTATACCATTTTCTATATTATTCATCTTATTTGTAGAAATAACTTCCTTAGATGTCCATGTGTGTTTTTCATAATTACTCATTTTTATTTTCCTCCCAATCAAGTTCTAAAATTTGCATTAGTTCATATTTTATATTGCTAAATTCACCATCATCTAAACAATCCACAAAATCTAATTCAAATGTGAAATGTAATATATCATCATGGATATTAGTGCTTGTTTCTAATACAGTAAAAGCTCTGTCTTTAACTTTAAGAACAGGACGAAAAAGCATATCTATCTTTTGAACACTATCATAAAGTTTTCTCCTATCTATTTTTCCGTTATTATCTTCCGGTAAAACATAATCAATATCGATTTTTATTACATGTTCTGTATAGATATCGTCAATAGTTTTGGCTTTTGGTGTGAATTCAACATAAAAATAAGCTTCATCAGCATTTTCCACGTTGTCAAAAAAAACCTTAATATTGCTAAATTGGCTTTTTAACTTAATAGTAATTTCTTTCCTAATATCAGCTAAAGATATCATTTGAATAATTCTCCTAATATTGCTTCTGCATCTGTTATAAACGTCTGTTTAATATCAAATAAACCTCTGGCCAACATTCTTTTACCTTTTATAAATCGTGGTTTCAACATCATTCCTGTTTCAGCATCAGGGTCATAAATAAAATGACCGCCTTCCCATCTTCCTGGAACCCACCTTTTTTTTTGCCGATGGCCATATTCTACATGAGCCGCATATGGCGTATTATTAAAAACCATAACCACACCTTTTGCAGCCCTTGTTCTATGCCAACCTTCACGCAATGTTCCACCGTCAACTTCTGCAACAGGCGTATAATCTTTAACCGCAGATAATAAATTTTCAGCTTCACGATAAACAAATTGATTTCTTTTTATACCGTTATTTTTAGCTATATATTCCAGCTTTTTGTTTAACTCTTCCAGCCCTTCTAATTTCATGACTCGCTTTTCCTCCTTGCGCTGACCTCAGTATGAGTTACATACTTAAACGGTTTTACGATATCAAGCGAAAATTTTTGATTTAAATGCGTAGTAACAATTGCTACATCATTTGGTTTTAAATCATATATAGGGTCTAAAGTTAAACGATAATCCTCAGAAATACTGTATTCTCTATCATTTTTCTCTGATTGTGTATTTGTACCTAATTGCGATAATTTACACGGAATATTAACATATACCTCTATCATTTCAAATCCGTCGGAACCATCTTCATATACAATATTTTTTCCTCTTTTTATCGTGACTGTATCTTTGTACATAAAAATATCGAGATATCTTTTCAAATTAGAAACTTTCATTTAAATCCCTTTATTTTTCTATAGATATTAAGATTTGGTCGTAACTTTTCAAAGAAATAATTTGTATCTTTTTCTGTGATAGACTGTTCCTTATAATTAAATTCAAATTCAGTATCGTCCATTTTTAAGCTTTTCAAGTTTTTGATATCAATATCTTTGATATTTTGTTCATTGTTATCTGAAACAATTTTATTAAAGAACATTTCTACGATACACATTTCCAAAGCACGTGGCAAATCCTGTCTATTACAGTAATCCAATACTTGTATAACTAAATTTTCAATATTGAAAAGCAATAACGCTTTATTTGGTATCGGCGGATTTTCTGCCAGAAGTTTTTCTATTTGGTCTTGAATTCCCTGTGCTATTTGTTTTGGATTTTTGAGTTGGTACACGTTTAGCCTCCTCCTTACATAAATAAAAGCCTCTCTCCTTATACAATAGGCGAAAGGCTTTTTCTGTGGCATGAATTATGTTCTTACCGTCAGTATATTTATTTCTTTTCATCTAAAACACCTCTTAGGATATTTTTCCTTCATCTGTTTTAGATATATCCGTTTTAGCAGATGCTTCTTCAACATCAGAAGCAGGAATTAAAAGCGCAAACGCATCTTCCTTTACAGGTAAAAAGCCAAATCTTGCAGTAGCTTTAATTGCAATCATATCATTTTCTGCAAGAGATAATGGTTTACCATCACTCATTGTTACATTCTGTAAAGTTGCTTCCTTTAAAATTTCATATTCTATTTCAGCACGGACACCGACAATTGCATAATTCCAGTTACCGGCAATTGCAATAGCTTTAGTATCATCCCATCCACCATTTCTTACGAATTCAATCGGATTGTTATAAAGCTGGTTCTGGTCAACACCCGGCACATATAACTGGTCACCATCAGCATTTCTTAATTTTCTTAAACGATTTTTCATTTTATAAGAAGCTGCAAATCCATTTACATCTTCTCCAGAGTCTTCAACAAGAGCCATAGTATCAGAAATATCTAAATCAAGTGCTTCGTTTGTACCGAGCTCGATTTCATTTCCAGCACCGTGGGCAACACCATAAATATTTTTATCAAACGGACTTGCCGTTCCGAAAAGACATGCAATATCAAAAGTTTTAGCAATTGCCTCTGCGATATGCGGCTTCAATTCTTCAAATACATCGATTGTAGCATCGTTTAATTTTTCCTTGGTAACAGGAATAATTACACCGATTTTGTGAGCTTTAATTTCCGGAAAAATCCACGTAGCTTTATCTGTTTTAATGCGTTCTGTTTCACCTACCCAGTAAGCTCCCGGCCCTTCCGTCATAACACGGAATTGTTTTGTATCAGATGTCATTTCTTCAACTTTTGCCAAGCGAAGTACGCTAGAACCTCTAGTTGTTAACTCAATAATATCTGCTGCTACCTCTTTTGGAACAAATCCTGCTAAGTTGTCTTTTAAATATGTTTCATCAGCAAACAATTGCAAATTAAATTTAAACTTCATAATTTCTAATCTCCTTATCTTTTTACCTGATTTTTTTTGATGATATCAATGATACTTCCTTTTCTGCTGCTACTGCCTTTGTCTATGTTATTACTGTTGCCGGCATTAGGAGTTTTACCTTTTAATTTTTCTTTTACCTGTGCATCCACCAGCTTCTTAAGTTCTCTTTCAAAAGTGGTGATATTTTCCATATTTTTATCATTGTCCGTACCGGTTACAAGAAACGGCATAAAAGCAACAGGAATACCGCGAGAATTTAATACAGAAACGGCTTCCGCCTGTTGTTCTTTGAGTTTCAATGCTTCTTCACGAGCTTCAAGGTCGGCATTTTTCTGTTTCCATTCGGCTTCCCTACGCTCATCCTCACTTAATTTAGACAAACGTTCCTGTTCTTTGCGTTCATGTTCGGCTTTTTTCTTATATTCTTTCTCCCACTTAGCTTTTTCGTTTGCCATTCGTTTAACAATTTCAGCTTCAATATCTTCCTGACTGAATGTTTTTGACGTATTATTTGGTTCAGTATTTGCCGGCTGACCATTTTTGTTGTCATCACCTCCCTCATTTTGTTTTCCTGGTTCAGTGCCACCATCAGCAAATAATTGCAAATCAAATTTAAAATCCATTAAGATATCTCCTTCCTATTCCTATAAAAATAAAAAACGTCTGCATTGATACAGACGTTAAAAGCTGAGTATTCATTTATTTTTTATACATACGTTTAAAGGGTACATTTCTGCTATTTTATCTAGACCTAATAACATAGTATTAAGTACGGCTTCACTTTCTTTGGTAGGCATATCCTTTAAAATCAATTCAAAGAAACCCGCTCGCAACTCACATTCTAAATTTAGATGCAGATATTTATCTAAACTTAAAAAAGTTGATTGAACCAAACTAGATACTGCCGCACAAACAATATCCGGACCGCTGTGATTAAAACCGGCATGGCCTTGAATGGTAAAGCCTGTAATAAAATTATTTTTTCTTTTAATGGATACATATATCATAGATAATCACCAAAAACCGCCATAATATAGAATGATATTCCAGATGATAACATTGACTACATTTCCCGGAAAACTGATTTTTCTTATTTGTCCATGGTCTGTTAAAGCTAAAATGATTTGCATAGTAAATAAAATTATTGCCAATACATGCCAAACATTCATCTAATCACCTCTTAAATTTAGGTATAAGAAAAGCACTCACATTTCTGCAAGTGCTAAAAATTATCTTTTAAAATATCATTTTTTCCCATATTTCTTTCGGTATTTGTTCTAGCGGCTTATTATTTTCTATTGCTTCTTCAAGCATTCTAGTATCCCTATTTGTCTCATTAACATCAAGTTTTGTTGGTTGGTGTATTAAAGGTTCGCTTAAAAGTACACGGTCAAGAGAATTTTCACCAAATTTTTTTAAATATTTATCATATGCCTCATCAAATCGCGCCAATGCTTTTGCATATTCCTCACCAAAGGCTTTATATTTTGTCCACATTATATCCCTCTTTATGCTTTCAATATTAATCCTTTGACACTTTCTATATCTAAAGACAATTGTTTAATCAAAACAAGTATTAATATTCTCTGCTGTTGATGGGTCCGGTAAATAACCAAGCTCATAAACGTCTTTATTTTCTGCTAGACACCTCTCAATGATTTTTATATTTTCTTCAGCTGAATAAGTTCTTAATAACGGTATTGTAGGAAATGATGGAAAATGTTTATCATATTCTTCCAACATTTTTTCTAATTCATCCGTCATCTTCATTCACTCCCTGTATTATTTCTAAAAATTTATTATAGCTATTAGGTAAAAACTCTCTAATATATTCTAGCTCTTTGCCACCAGTAGTAACAGCACTCATGATGTTTGCCCATGCTTCACTTGCAGCATCATATATCCTGCATAATACTTTCACTTTGGACTGATTATTGGCTGTAAATCCTAAGCTGGTATATGCTTCTTTTAACTTGCTATGCAATTTAAGCTTTTTTATATCATTGTATTTACGATTATAATAACTCTCACCGTGTCCCCATGCTATACGTGAATTGACAAATAATCCGTCAATAGCGTCTTGTACACCTGCACTGGCATGATCGTTTTTTAATCTGGTTCTAATTTCAATGTTAAAAATAGTTTTTATATGTTCCTTATCCAAACGTAACGCACTTAAAAACTCATCACTATAACTAGCTCTATTAACTAAATACGTATAATTAGGCAATACGGTTTTGATTATCTCGTTAATTTTTTCTATTTCTTGAAAACGCAAATTTTTAAACGCCACATTGTTATCAAAAAAATGACCATATTCATGAGCTAATATAGAAAATTTATTCATTCCTGGCGTTCTTTCAAAACTATATTTTAAAGTATTGTTTTTTGGACTATAAGTTCCATTATTAGCAGTATAAGTAATATTTTTTACTTTGTCAGCATAATTGATATACAGGTAATTGATATCCTTATTCTTTGCCACGATATCAATATATTTTTGATAGTCATTATCTTGCATAGTTGCTTTTAGTTTAATAGTAGCATTATACAATCTTTCTTTTGTCTTTATTATATCATTTTTCTTTGCTTTTGACTTCTTATTTGCTTTCTCCCATTCCTCAAGCGTCATAGTCTTCTTTACATAAACTTTTTCCCAATCAGTATATTTCATATCTGCCGGAACGTATCTTATTTCACCACCGACGCGGGATATTCTTTTTCTGGCGGAACTTGAGGTCAAATTGGTAATGGCTATTGTCGACCTGCAGCGCGGATGCATCGGCGGCATATTTGTTCCTGGAACGCCTTTATCAACCTCGTGAATTGTGCCGTCTAATTGTCGGCATATCATTGATGTTTTGCTGTCTAGAGTGGCAATAAATCTATATTTTTTACCGCCGGCGTCTTTTATACTTTTTAAGCTGGATTGATTATTTACATAGTTTAGTTCTGACCGTACCAACGTCATAGCCTGTTTGTAACTGGAGTCCATCTTTTTAGATATAACCTGCGCCATTTCTCTGGAGTTTACGCCTCTAATCATGGCATTGGATATCTCCTGTTTTAATACTTTGGCTAAAGTATCAGTATTATTCCAAATTCTTTTACTGAACTGTTTACCAGACCACGGTGTTTTTATAATATCTTCTACTGTTTCTGTATCAAGTGTTGAAACCGGCAGCAGGATATTTAAACCCTTGCAGATATCAAAAGTTGTATGGTAATAATTATCTGTCAGAGAGGTTTTCAGATAATCGGTCAGTTTATCATCGTAGCCTTCAGCCATTTTTGTAAGCTCAAGCAGAATTTCTCCGTACAGTTTGTCAAGTCTGCCTATACGCGATTTCATAGCTAACGTATTAAGTTCTTTTAACAGTTTATTATTTAGTTCGGATTTCTGAACATAGTCTTCGATGTCCATTCTCCAAACAGTATATTCATTACCAGTAATTAATTTTTTTGCTTCAGCCATACTAAGTCCGTTTTCATCGGCGAACTTTTCATATAAATCATTGATATCCTTTTTTATATTTATTAAAGCTCTAGTATATAGTTTTTTTATTTCCTGTTCTATTTCTGTTTTTGATTTTTTGGTCCATTCGCTTTCTCGTTCTTCGGCTCTTTTTTTCCAGTATTCTTCACTGCTGCTCATTCATTTCACCGCCATCATCTTTGCCGGTATACATATAATATTCTGTATCGATACTATCTTCATTCTCTTTTTTTATTATTTGCATTTCTTCTTGTGGGTCATTAATAAAAGGCAATAAACTAAGAAGCCTTGATTGTGACACTATACCTGTCAAAGATTTTACTATTTCTGCCATTTCCTTGACATTTGCAGGAATATTATCACTAAAAGTAAACTCAATATCACGAAAATCAAATTTATCATCAAGTATCGAGTTAACACTAAAAATAAGTTCAATTCTACGTTGAATAGCTTTTTTAAACAGCCTTTCTTTTCGACTACGTATCTGTTCCAGACCGATTAGCTTATACTTAATGGCAACACCTGAAGCATTGGCGGAAAAGTTTTCATCCGTCATATCTGGAACATTGCTGAATTTATGAATATCAGATTTTAAGCGATTTTTTATATTCTCAACAAAAGAGTCATTAATATCTTTTACTAGCCATGAAACATCTCCATCTGACGGCAATAAAAGCACCTTCATTTCTCTCATATCATGAATTTCTTTTTTTCGATTATCATCATCAGCAAATCCGAAGCCTTTAAAAGCTAAAAATGCATTAGTGAAGTCCTCCATATCATCTATTGATAAAGACTGCGATTTATTGTATGCATCAACAAGTGATATAACACCTTCAAAATCACCAGAATGATATTTATTGTTCGGATATTCGATTATTGGCACACCGTCAAACATATGACTACCGCTACTGATTTCAGTAAAACGTCCCTGCTCGTATTTATAATTCTTGTAGTTATTCTCGTCATATACATCTATATAAGTGATAGCATTATCTCCACTTAAATCAAGAATTTCATAATGCCTAATGGCAAACTTAATATTCTTTTCGACAGTAGTATCTGCAATCAAAATCACTTCTCTCGGGTCAATAGCCGTGAAGCGAATGTTACTGTCCTCGTCTAGATATAGAAGTTCGTATGAATAACCACATATGCTAGCTGTTTCGGCTAAATCCAAATTATGGGCCTGTTCATCATTATACTTAAAAATGTCGTTTATTGTTTCTAAAGCCTTTTCATTTTTCGAAGTATAAGAAATTGGTTTGCCGATAAAAAATCCTGTACTCATATCACTAATATAAGCACAATAATTATTTACTATTCGGTTGTTTGGTGCAGAAGGGTCTTTTCGTTTTTTGAAACGAATTTCATGTTTGCCAGAATAATAATCAAACATTTTGTCTAATCGTTTGATTTCTTTATTATGTCGATCCAATAATTTTTTTATTGCAGATGGAGTCAGTTCTTTTATATCAGATTGAATAATTATGTTAATCCCTCCTAACTATAGACCTAGTTTAGATTTATCGAACATTTTAAATGAGCGTTTCATGATTATATCGTTTAAGGCATATCGGACACTATCAATTGCATGGTTATTCTTATCAGGATATGCAGAAATAAAGTCTCCATTACGATTTTGTTCATACTCATACTTCATAAACTCATTATACGTATTAGGGCAGCGCCTTCTATCTATATAAATGTGCTCTAAAGACTGTAAAAACTTCATGCCGTATTCTACGCTATCTGGTCCTTTTTTAGCAGCCAATATATTAATACCTTCGTCTTTTAAATCTTCAATGGATTTCGGTTCTGCACTATCTGCATACACAATACGACCTTTGCATATAGGCTTCATTAGTCTGGCGGCCGTTCTATTTTTTAGTTTTTGCTGATAGATTTCATCAAAAATGTATAAATCTTCATGTTTGGCATCATAATGCATAGCGGTAAAAGCAAATGGGTCTATTGAAAACCCGAAGTCCACGCCGTACTTTAAACGGTCAAATTCGGCAATCTGTTTATCAGTAAGTTTAATATCTGTTACGTTCTCAAATACGTTACCGCCAGTTCCTGTAACTTCACCCAGATATTCATGACGATATCGTTCATAATTTCTATTTTTCAGTTTTTCTGCTTCAACAAGAAACTGTTCTCCCAGCCATTCCTGCGGGACTGTAAGATATGTGCTGTGATTTACAACTTTATCCGGTTCATCGTTTAGTATCTCCATATTAACCCAATTATCTCGGCTTTTCGGTGGATTATACGAATAAAACACCCAATACTTTGAGCCACCACGTAAAAGCGATTGCAACAGTGAACGTATCTGTTCCATTCCTGTAAACTGATTGCACTCTTCAAACCACACAATGCCTACATAACCGAACGGCGGTTTAAACGATTTTATTTTCATTTCATCGTCGCAGCCTAGAAAAAATATTTTCTGTCCGGTTTTTTTATAGGTAAACTGTAGCGGAGATACGCCATTCTCAAATTTACCGGATAAGCCCAAACTGTTAATACCCCAAAGTATCTGCGGATATACACTGTTCCTAAGCGTATTCCCAACACGTCTCAAAACCACAGCATGACATAACGGATTTTTTAAAAGTAGCAGCGGAATATCTAAACTTATTTTCGAAGATTTCGTACTTCCGCGTCCACCAGCAAACCAATAATGAGTAAAATCGTGTCGTTGTATTTGGCGATGTATTTTATAAAAAGCAGGTTGTATTAAATTTATTAATTCTATTCGCTTTTTACTCATCATCTGATACCTCTGGAATATTATCAATAATTATTACTTCTTCTGATGCTTCTTCTTGTGTGGTCCATCCTAATAATTTTTCTAATTTTTCCCAAGCCCAACGCTTATCTACTAATTTTAATGAAACACCATCTCTCCCTTGCTTAACTTCTTGAATTAATGATGTATCTACAGTATCACTATCTAATAAGTCAACAAAATTTACTGTAATTGTATTGCCCTCAGACAACTCAATCGTTCTTCTACCAAACTTTAAATAATCTCGTATGTCTGATTTAACAACTTTAGATAAAAAAATAACCATGTCGTTAACATCCAACTGTATATGTTCACGCATGATTTCTTTTAACTCATTTATTTTTTCTTTTATTCTAACTTTACCTAACAATCTATAAGCTGATGCACTGGCACATTCATAACTGCATCTATAGGCTTTCAAATAACTTTGTAATGCATTATTACTCATCACATAATATATACAAAACTTTTGTTGTTCGGCAGTTAGACTATCATCAGACATTACTGCATCTTTTAATTCTTTTACTATTTTATGACTTGTATCTTCGTTTTGAGGTTGCAACCTTTTTATACTTTTGGTTGCAACTTTTTCTTTTGGTTGCAACTTTTTCTTTTTCCAATATCGAGTTGCCCATGATTTTATAGTCGATAATTTTACATTATATTTATCGGCGATTTCTTTATATTTCAGTCCTGCACAATAATCTTCATATGCTAACTCTCTTATGTTTTCATTGGACACATTTCCTCCCCACCTTATATTTTTAGAATATCCTATTTGTTTGTTTATCTTCTTTTAACTTAAATTTCTTAACAATAAAATATCTAACAATTAAACCTGCGACAATAACAAAAAGAGCAATGCTAATTGGGACCATAATAATAGCAATTAACATCATCAACATAATATCCATATTATTTCTTTAACCTCTCTTTAAATCCATAATTAATTCAATACCTTCAATTTCTGCACGTTTTTCTAATACTTTTAATTTAGCTCTCATATGAATTAATTGTTCATATAAAAGCTCATAACTGCATTTAGGTTTAAATGGTAATGTTCCTGCTTTATAAGCTTTTAACATTTTTGCTAAACCTTCTGCTCTATTTTTATCCTGTGCGTATTCAGCTTGAAATCTTTGTTTAAAATCAGCACTTAACATTAATTTAACTGTATCTTTTAATTCCATAATTATTTATCACTCCCAAAAATATATCCTACTGCAAAACCAAATAAAAAGAATCCACCGCAAATGCAATTAAATATTAATTGCTTCATCGCTAATACATCCATAATTATTTATCACCTTTAAATCCACATTTAGCACATAACCATAAGAAGCCTAAAAAGTCCCATACTTTATTTTCTATTTTCTTCATGCAGATTTGTTCACCAATTTTCATATCAAAATTTTTAGCATCTATCGGTGAACTTGTTTCTTCTATTGTAAAATTATTTTTTAATTTTACCTGTGTAAGAGTTGTTTTTTCTCCTATTTGGCAAGACTCTACTTTATCAATGAAATTACTAACATCTTCTTGTGTTACAGTATCTTCTTTTTGCATTTCTAAATACTGGGCTTCAAAGATATCTTTAGGACACCAAGATACATAACCATCAGGATAATAAATTTTATATCCTTCATCTTCAGTCATATGACCTTTGAAGTCTTTCCATGCTTTGCATGGTTCAGCTTTTACCATTTTCACACTAATATAGTTTTTAATCATTACTATTCCTTCTTTCTGTTTATTGTACATTTTATCATTCAAAATCACTCAATAAATGAATAAAATTCGCACTTACAAACATTTTTATCAATTATATTAACTTCTATTTCAGAACCATTAGAAAGTTCTCTAGTATATGGGTTAAATTCATCTAAACTATACCATTCTGTTTTTCCATTATGATAAACAATATATCCATCAATATTATATACATTTGCTAAAGGTGGTATATTATATCCTTGTTTTTTATAAAATTCACCCAGTGTCATTGGTTCTGCTTCTATTACTTTTACTAAAAGATATTTTTTCCTATTGTTAAGCATTTTACTTAAAACTCCTTTTATAAAACAAAAAGAGTTAATCCTAAATATAGATTAACTCCCACATACTTAATATATATTAAAACTGGTAGTCCCTGTCGGAATCGAACCGACAACCACTCGGATATAAGCCGAAGGCTCTAACCATTGAGCTAAGGGACATTTGTCTTTTTTTGACAAGTATAATTATAACATCTTTGAAATGAAGCACAATACGACATTATAGGACATTATACGACATCATACGACATTTTTTTTGAAAACTTTATTTTATATATCTCTCTCAATGCTTTATTATGAATTCTTTGTGTTGTTCTATACGTATGGTGATATCTATACGCCACTTCTTCAAGAGACATGTTTACCAAATATATAGCTCTAATTATTATTCTATAACTAGATTGACTTAATTTCTGTACAATGCTTTCTATTTCTGTTTTTAGAGATAAATACTCTTCTTTTTTGTCATTAACAAGCTTTTCATAGTTTTCAATCAGCACAATAAAGTTAGAAGTGTCCCTGTTAATGCCATTACTATGCCCACCTTCTGCTCCATATATAGTAGCTTTAACACTACCATTATTTTTAAGATTATCTAGTTCTTTAACTGCTAAAAGATAATCTTCTTTTTTTTCCCATAAAGAATCTAAATACTGGCTCGCCTTTATTAATTCACTATCTCTTTTTCTACGTTTCATTTTTATAATACCTCCATTTTTGTAATACATAATATTTTATATCGTGCAAAAAGACTCTGCATAAAAAATACAGGTAATTATAAAAAATATAAAAGGAGCTATGAATTAGCTCCTTAATTTAAAATGGTATTTCTTCATCACATGGAACTTCTGAACCAAATGATTTAGCTTGTGGTGGAGTTTGTACATTATTAATAGGCTTGCTACCCATAAATTCGATTTCATGAGCTATAACTTCAGTAACATAACGCTTACTTCCGTCTTGTGCATCATAACTGCGAATCTGAATACGACCTTCTATTAAAACTTGACTTCCTTTCACTAAATTATTACCACATACCTCAGCTAATTTATCCCATACTACGATAGGAATAAAATCTGCTGTCTGTTGAGCATCACTGCTACTAAACCTACGATTAACAGCTAACGTAAAACTAGCCACTGCTTTTCCTGTTTGTGTATAACGCACTTCTGGGTCACGCACAAGACGTCCTGCTAATATTACTTTATTCATATAACATCTACTTTCTATAAATTTTATTAAATTCTGTACCATATTTTTTAGATATAATTGATATGTTTAATAAGAAATAACCTTGTTTATCTAGAAAATAAGCTAATTTTTTCATAAATTTATTCATGAAGCTCCTTTCTTCTTTTTTTTCTTTAATTTTATCATTATGCATTATATTATTAATAGCATTTTCAGATACTGGATCTGATTTTGTTCGATTACTTAAAGGATTGTAATCATATTTCATATGCATCACCTCAAAAAAATTTTAAAATAAAATCAAGATGCCTGCATATTATTTATCTCATTCTGTTTGTGAAACTAAATGAGTAAAATCTAATTTTACTCCTAATTGTTTCTCAATAAAATCTATCATCTTCTTATTTTCCTTAATTGTAAAATCTATACCATAAAAATATTTAATATATTCAGCTATAGTGGGTATATCATGATAAAATATTTCACCTTTATTACCTAGATCATTTATAGATAATGATTTTAAGCCATATTTATCCCATACTTTATTTGTCTTTTTATCATAGTCTATAATTAATAAATTATTACTATCTTTATATTTAACAAGAATTTCTTTTCCATTAAATAATAATCTTTTTGCTTCATTCAATGTTATTTTTTCCATATATACTTTCAATCCTTTACTATAAAATAATTACTGTTCTAGCATGTCATGTTATAGCTCCTTCATTATTTAAAGTCAATATTTTCTAAAAAGTATACATTACTTATTCACCCTTCTATTGGTTCATTAAAATCAGCATATCCCAGAAATTTTATTCCCATAACGCAGTAACCGTCTTGTATACCTTCTGGAAAATCTTCTTGATTCAATATATATATAACTTTACACTTAGCAGTGCATCCTGTATATTTTTTCTCTATTGGGTTATATTCTTTTAAAAAAAGAATATCGTTTAATTTAAAAAACCTATCATTTTTTCTTATTTCAAAGTTTTTGCATCCATTTATTACTGCCTCAAAATACTGTGGCAATATTTTTAAGTTATGTTTTTTCATCCTATTTATTTTTCCTTCAATATATTTAATGTGTATCTACTTAATGACCTTACCATACAATACATAAGTTCTGTTTTATCGTATAAATCATGTAGTCAACTCTTTCATGACCATAACCTTCCCCTAATGTAACTTCTAAGCAACCATAAACACCTGGACCTGTTGCTTTACTTGTAAGTATTATAGATTTTTCTATTTCTTTAGTTAAATTCGTTTTCATAATTAAACACCATAAATAAAATAATATTATATTAAAATAAACTCATTTCTATATTACACATTCTATTTAAGTAAATACATTCTAAGGTACTTTTCCCTGCGTTTGCTTGTACCTTTATGGTCTTTTTATCCCATCCATTTTCTAATACTAACCATTCATCATATAATTTATTAGTATAACTACTTACTACAACTGGACCTTTATGATGTAAAAGGACCTCTAATAACTTCTTATGCTCATCAATTTCCCCCATTTCATATTCATAGTGCAAATTACTTCTTGTCTCTTTCAAATAAGGTGGATCTGCATATATTAAACAATTTTTTCTATTGTACATATCTATTAATTCTATAGCATTTTTATTTTCTATTTGTGCCATTTTTAAACGACCTAAAACATTTAATATTCTATCTGGTAACTCCGCCCAGTACTTTGGTCGAAATACACTATTTGTTCTATCATGAGCCCAACTTACTTCTTGATATGTCTTGCCACCAAATCCCTGCCATACAGCAACTACATATCGTCTAGCTCTTTCAATATCATCACAACTATCATCTTTATAATTATTTCTACAAAAGATATATTCTGCTCTTGAATATGGTGTCATAGCTATTTTCCTAGCTAATTTTTTAGGATTATCTCTACAAACCTTAAAGAGGTTCACGATATTATTATCAATATCATTAATTGTTTCTGAACCAGACGGCGGTTTGGTAAAAAATACCGCACCGCTCCCAAAAAAAGGTTCTAGATATGTTCCGTGTTCAGGAAAATAACTTGCTATCCATTTTGCTATTCTCCATTTAGCCCCTGGCCATCTTAAAATCGGTTTTATTTCATTCATAGTTCTGCTATTCCTTTTAGTGAAATTTTTTTATCATATTCATTTTCTAACTCTTTTAATTTTTTATATGCAAATTTCTCTGCATCCTCTATATCAGATGCATGTATAAAAAACCTTTGTAATTTTCCTTTTATGTTAAACATAATCATATAAATATTTATCATCTTACGACCACTCCTCAAAAAAGTAATAACTGATAATCTTCATTACTATTACTATTTATAAAATCTTTTGCTTGCTGATATATATTTAATAATATGGATGAATTGGGATATTCTTTTAACATTTCTTCTATAATATTGATACTATATATGTCTTTATCCCCATTATTTTTTAAAGCTTCAAAACTTTTATTTGCTATAAAAAATAACATTTCATCAAAGGCTTTTTCTTTTGATGAAAACCTCTTCACAAATTCTGGAGTTATAAAATGTGTTTGATTACCATCTACTACAACCTGATAATAAAAATTATTCTCTTTATCTTTTAAAATAGCATATGCCATTTTAAAGTTATTTGTTTTTATTCCCTTTATTAACACAGCCATTTTTTACACCTCTAATTCTTACTTTAAAGATACATAATAAACATATTTTTCATCGGTTATATTTATCTACCTTATTTTTCTATACCTCAATTAATAATTACTTACTACATTACTGTATCTAAAACTATTGCAATAAGTACAGTAACTAAACCAACAACAATACCTGAAAAAAATATATCATGTACCATTTTTCTTATAAGAATATAATTATCATTATCAATATTTCTACCAAAAAAATGTACTATAAAAAGCTTAATACATTTTGATGTTATTATTTCAAAAGTAAATGCTAATCCCAATGCAACTAACCATTTCATTATTTATCCTCATCTTCTTTATTTAGTCTTATTCTTGGAATAACATTATTATAATCTATTGAAACCTCAACATTTCGTCCTAACATTGACGCAAGTAAATTTAAATCTTCTAAACTATTTAATTCAATAAAATATTCATTATAACCACCTCTATCATATATGGTGCTATACAATTCTTTTTCACGACCATTAAAACGTTTTAATGCATCGCTTAAATCATCATCATAATTATTTTCATTTATTTCCAAGATAAATTTTATATTTTTGCAATTCAATTCTTTTATATCTACTTTAAATAAAGTTCCTTTTATATAGTTATATAGTTTTTTAGCTTCTTCTTCAGAAGAATTATTTAAATTTACAACATGACCATTATTAAGAACAACTCTAATTGTGTGATGCAGGCTATTTTTCTTTAAAAATATCACTGATATATCTTTACTATTTAATATAACATCTTCATTAATTTCACTATCGTTTTTTATTTCTATAAACATTGTTTACAACTCCAATCATTCATTTCCTATCCATTCATTTCCATATATTATGGTTTCAGAATCTAAAACTATTCTTCTAAAATGTGCTTCACAATACATTTCCGCATCAGACCAACTCCTACTTTTAAAGTTTTCTATTCCTGATAAGATGCTTCAGCAACTGGTATAAAATATGGTTTTTTTCTATATTTTTTATTTTTAAATATTTTTAGCATTTCTTCTTCAGGAATTTTTTCATCTAACTTTGTAATAAAATATTTCAATTCTGGATTTAATAACTCTCGTAAATATAAATCTCTCATCAATCCAGCTCGAAACTTTACAGGTACTATATAATATAGTGTTCTACGATTAGAATATTTATCTACTTCTCTACATACTATTTTCATAACAATACACCTCTCTTCATTTAATTAAAAATCATTTCTTTTAAACAGATTTCTAACATATATAGCATATGGGCTTTCATTCATATATCCTCTTTTTATATTTTTATTATTTGTATATCTATGAGCCTTCATTATTTCTTCATAAGTAAAAAGCTTTCGTTTTTCTGTTTCTACTGCCACTTGAATATCACATAATTCATTTAAATAATTATTTTTTGCTATTATTTTTCTGTTTTTATCCATAGTATATAAATACCTTATTAATTCTGCTCGTGCTTCATCCACTTCACTTTGAATTTTAAGAAATTGTTCTTCACTCGATATATTTATATTGGTAGGTATTAATATATTTCTTTGATTTAGAATAACTTGTTGAAATACCTCGTACATTGACTTTAAATTTTTTTCTAATTTATCTAGTTCATCTTCTAATTCATAAAAGTCAATATATTCTTCATCTATAAGTACATCTTTTAAATTTGTTATTTTATTTTTTTCTTTACAAAACTCATTAAATAAACTATTTAAAATATTTTCATTAACATTCATACAGACATCTCCTATTATTCCAATATCACAGCTACATCATTTATTCCATAAAAAGAATTAACCTCTATTGGTAATTGTTTTATTTTTAAATCTTCCCTCTCCCAAAACTCTCCTTGCCCAGAACAACCGCCATTTATTTCTCCAATAAAAATAAATGTTTTCTTATATTGTTTTGATAAATCGTATATTCTTTCTAAAACAGGATCTCCATATGGAGCCCATGAACATAAAATTATATCTCTATCTGAATATTTTAGTATTGCTTCTTCTGCTTCCATATTTTTTATATAAGCATTTACTTTATATCTATTACTTAATATCCAACTAAAATTATCTGTAGGCATAATATCTACACCATAAAACATAAGACCTGTAGAAAGCCATCCATTTCCACAACACACTTCTAATACTTTTCTATCTCCGATATATTTTGCTAAAGATTTTACAAAATTCTTATATATTGGACCCCATATATTTAAATCGCTTAACATATTAAAAGTTTTTAAACTTCCCATTAAAGAATGTCTATGACCATTTAGAGATTTTGAACAAATATTAACCCCTTTTAATGCAGAATATTCTGTTATTAGCTTTAAAGCTGATTCCTCAGTAAATTGTTCTTCTGGTACATATAATTCATATAACTTATTAAATATTTGTTGTTTAATTTCTAACTTATTCATTTGTATACCTCAAATATCTTTCTCATATTAACAGTTTTATATATACTATTTATCCTATCAATATTATCTATATTTTTTAAATTACAAATAAAGCTTCTGCAAATCTTAGGTCTAACCTCATAAATATCACATTTTCGTTCCTTATTATTTCTAAAAGGACACGTTAAATCTATCATTTTTTCAGATAAAGTATTTATTGGATTAACATTTATTTTTATATTATGTTCAACTACATATTTTTTTATTCTTTTTATTTCTTTTTCACTTACAGGTAATATTGCTCCACAGCATTCTCCACACATAGAACATTTACCATTTATAGAAAAATCTTTTACATGATTAATCTTTATAAAATCACCTAATTTCATTTGACGCATCATATCATCCTTTCAAAACAACTTTAACTTTTTTTAACATTTCTACAAAATCTTCATAACTTACACCAAATTTATTAAGAATATATATGCTTAAAAGAGCATGAGATACCAATATATCTTTATCATTAATAGCATTAGTATTTATTAAAAATTTATCCTGAGTAAGACTAAAATTGATATTAGCAATCGTTTTTTCTTTACATAACGTTGCTATTACATTATCTAAATATTCGTTTATATCATTTGTATTATTTATTTCGTTCAAAATTTTACCCTTCTTTCACTTGACCATATGTTTTTATTAAATTATATAAATCTAAAATTTGTTTATAATGTACAAGGCTATAGTTAATTTCTCTCCAGATTAAATCATAAATAAAATTAACATTTTCTAATTCACTAGAAATATGTACATATTTAATTAATTCATTATCTGAATCAGAATTTACACATATTCCAATTAAAATTATAGAATTATTAATAATTTGTATAGAACGAATAGCCTTTAAATCATATATCATATCTTTATTTAATCTAACTAACATAAAAACACCGCTATATTTATTCTTCTTATCCTCATGAATTTTATTACTAAATTCTTCTAAATCCCAATTTAATGGACCTATATCAAAAAACAATTCACAAAAAGTAAGATTATCATCATTCTTATCGTTTTCATCAGTCCATTCAAAATCATCATAATCTCCATCTTTATAAACTAGTTTATTAAATATACAGCCTCTACATGATCCTCCATTCTCTTTTCTATATTTATCACAACTATTTTTTATTGATTTAACATGTTCATACATATTGTTAGTAGATATATTTTCCATTTTTTCCTCCCATAAAACTACTATGTTTATTTAATCTACATCATCTACTAACTCTTTATAATTATTATATTTACATAATAATTTATTTTTATATTTATAATCTTTTGGCATAAAACAAATATATGAAGAATTCAAATGCTCTATTATTCCATTCTTAGCATAGCTATCTGTAAAAAAACAGCCATCACTATCTGAACATACAGGACATCTTCTACATTCTGAGCCATTATTATAAAAACTATCACATAACTTGGAAATACTAATGTAATAGTTCATCATTTTTTTAAAATAATCCTTACTAATAACATGAACTTCATCATCAAACATTATTTTTCCCATTTTTTCATAGGAAATATCTTCGCCAGTATCATCCTCAAAATAAATATAGTCATCATTTTGTAAAATAGTATATTTTTTAAAATTATCTATATTAAATACTTCTTGTTCTTCTCCAAAATCAACATAAAATTCTTTATCAAAATCAATTCCATTTTCTTTCATGAAAACTTTAATCATATTTATGTTTTTCATTTTTAAGCTCCTTTATTACCTTTTTGGAAAACTCTTTTGCAAATCTATGCTTCAATGTGCAATTAGTCTTACTGCATGGTTCCTTATTTATCCAACACATGAACCCTTTGTCTGCTTCATAATATTTTTCATCACATTGTTCATTTTTCATAACCATAACCTCCTTTCTAAGTATCCCAAAGTATTTAAAGTTTCAAAATGATACTTTTAAACCTCCTTGAAATTGATATTTGGATACTTTTTTAATAATTGCTTTCTTTTATTAATATATACTCTTGTTTTCATCCCCTTCACGTCTACTACTTCCTCTGTACCGTTAGCATAAGTCACCACAAAATCAGCTCTATAACGAATAGGTTTTACTTTTTCACCTTTCTCTGTTGTAAAAGCCTCTTGTAATGTAAAATCTTTTTGCATCACAAAATACTTTACAACTCCAGCCTTTTTTAATGACAAAAGTTTTAAATAATATTCATACTCTTTTTTGCTATCAAATCTAAGATTACCTATATGTGTAACCTTATTATTATATTTATTTTTAGGTTTTATAATCGCAGATGATACATTATATCCTGCTTGTTTTAATTGTTCTATCGTCCATGTAGTCATAGTTTAATCACGTCTATAAAATCATATAAATAATAATATGAACTTTTCATCTCCGCATAATCACCTTCATCTAAAATGATTTTTTCACCATTATTTCTTATGGCGATTAACTGTACTTCATTTATATTTGTATAGTCTGTATCTTCA